>Ga0316219_1000230_pt1 | contig 83169 bp, 86 predicted proteins | sample TBH18003PmetaG_FD_203635 | JGI IMG/M metagenome (GOLD analysis project Ga0316219, IMG submission 203635) | Freshwater microbial communities from Trout Bog Lake, Wisconsin, USA - TBH18003P | ecosystem: Environmental > Aquatic > Freshwater > Lake > Hypolimnion/Profundal zone | place: USA...
GCAAATTTTTTGATGCCATCCCCACTTGTATAGTGTGTAGCAATTTATTTTCATCAAAAAAATAAATGAGCACATCACAGCCAAGATGAAAGTACCAAGTTTCATCCGATTTAATTCGGTGCCAAGCCGAAAAATCTTTTCCCGAAAGCAGATAGTAAATGCTGGTGTGGGCGCTTTTATTGCTAGAACCTTTCAAGTCCTTAACTGCTATCTCCGATCGATGCATTTCTTTGTAGAAGCCGCCTTCTGGATGCGGCTCAAGATGAAGGTCGTTGATGATGGTACGAATGTCTTGCATGAAGGCTCTTACCTTTTGTGATGCCAATCAGCTTAATTTGTATTGGCCTAGGTTAATTCTATAGACGTATTCAGGATTCTGTCTTGGAGCTAGGGGTTATTGCCCATATAAGCCTGGTGACTAAAAGAACAAACTGGGTACAGTTTTTATGGGTATCTTGAAGAAGTGAGGGGGTGAAGTGAGTGCAGAAGATCCAAATCAATTAGTTGAGCTTAGTTATGTTAGTAAGGCAACCCAGGATATGGGCTTGTCCAGCCTAGTTCGTCTATTTGATGTTGCTCATAAATGGAATCAGGGGCAGGAACTTACGGGTGTCTTATTTTATGAGGGCGGCCATTTCGCACAGATTCTCGAAGGTAGGCGAAAAGATGTTCTGTTTATTTGGGAAAAGATCCAAAAAGATTATCGGCACAAAGTTCTTCATCGAATAGATCTGGATGAAATTGATCAAAGGCTTTTTCCAGGCTGGGCTTTAAGGTTTTATGGGGGCGATCAAATCGCTAAGGATGTACCTCAATTAGCGGGCGTGCTCGATGGCTTGCCTACTCACGATGATGAGCTATTAAGAATTATGCGTTCCGTTGCTAAGGGCAATCAAGACTAGGATTCAATATCCCAGTCCTCAGTTAACGTCGTTTTAAACAACAAACGCACCTTGTCATAAAATAATTTGACATTAGTTCATATATATACTATATTAGTACGTATATGAACTTTATTCCCGTCATTAAAGAGTTAGCTAGAGCCTATCAAGGATTTGAGGGCTATTCTTCTGCCCACATCCGTGGTCTGGGCTTAATGCCGGTTCAGTTCGACGTGATTGCTACGCTGGCAAATCAGCCGCCTATGACATATAAGCAGTTGGGAGAAAAAACACTTATTTCTAAGAGCTCCTTAACCGGCGTAGTTGATCGAATGGCTCAGAAAGATTTTATTGCTACCCTAGAAAATCCCGAAGATGCTCGCAGTCATTTGCTGAGGCTAACCGTTAAGGGGCAAAAGATTTTCGAAAAAGTATTTCCTGAGCATCTTGAGCATCTTGAGGCGGTGTTTCAAAAGTTGTCGAATAAACAAATTAAAGAAATTGAAGAATCACTCAAAACCCTAAAATCCATTTTTATTAGTTAAAGGCCACATAATGAAACCCCATATTGCTCAGAAAGCACCTTACGCGGTTGAAGTTATCGCCGGTCAGCCTTACTATTGGTGCTCTTGCGGCCTAAGCAAGAATCAACCATTTTGCGATGGCAGTCATAAAGACACCCCATTTACGCCAGTGTCGTTTACTGCGGAAAATACAGAGACTGTTTATCTGTGCGGCTGTAAACATAGTGCCAAGGGTGCTTTTTGTGATGGTAGTCATAACAAGCTTTAAGTGTGTTGTATAAATTTTTTATAAGGAAAAATATGAAGAACTTTGAAAACGTATTAAATCTACTGGGCCGTATTGCTATTGCGGCATTGTTTTTGCCAGCAGGGCTCAATAAGTTAATGGGCATGGAGGGTGCAATGGGCTATTTCACATCCCTTGGATTGCCAGTTGTGGCTGTTTTGATTTGGGTAATTATCGCCATTGAAGTTTTAGGCGGTCTTGCATTGATTCTTGGTTATAAAACTCGTTTTGTAGCAATTGGCTTGGCAATCTTTACTGTTTCGGCAAGCATTGTTGGTCACGCATTCTGGGCAGCTCCTGTGGATGCTGCATTTATCGCTCAATTATTGTTCTTTAAGAATATTGCTGTAACGGGTGGCTTATTAGTTCTTGCTTCTTCTGGAGCTGGCTCGATTAGCCTGGATGGTCGTAAATCTCAAGCCGCATAAGTTTTTGTTAGGCAATCGAACTGAATAATGCCCTGCTTTATGTGGGGCATTATCTTATGGGCCGAGATTTTCGTATGGCGACAAATGTCTATAGATTGTGAGATAGTGGCACGACCACTCGGACTTACCATATCTGCGAAAGAGATCAATGCTTGTCACCATATTTCGTAACCATGCCAACTCAGACCTTGTCGCCAGCAACTTAAGGAGTCTGAGATGACGAATTTATATTCTTACGAACCTAAGAATGGTCATGGCTTGCCACATGATCCATTTAATGCCATTGTTGGCCCAAGACCCATTGGCTGGATCTCCACTCAGAGCAAGGCTGGGGTTGTAAACCTTGCCCCATATAGTTTTTTTAATGCTTTCAATTATGTTCCGCCTATTATTGGTTTTTCTAGTGTTGGCTATAAAGATACTTTAAGAAACATTGAAGAGACAGGCGAATTTGTTTGGAACTTAGCGACATTTGATTTGGTTGAGGCCATGAATCAATCCTGCGCACCATACCCTCCAGAAGTGAGTGAATTTGATGCTACGGGACTTGAGCAGGCCAAATCCATATTAGTGACGCCACCCAGAGTGGCTCAGGCAAAAGTAGCATTTGAATGTAAGTGCACTGACATCATTCAACTCAAAGCTATTTCTGGTGAAAAGGTCCAAACATGGCTAGTGTTAGGCGAGGTGATTGAAATCCATATTGATAAAGCAATGTTAAAAGATGGAATCTACGACACCGCAGAGGCTGGTCATGTTTTAAGGGGTGGAGGGCCGGCTGACTACTTTACGGTTGGTAAAGAACAGCTCTTTAAGGTATATAGGCCAAAGTGATGTCGCTTGAAGTTGATTTAATATTATTTAAAACCTCAACTGCAATTCAAATAGTTCAAGTAAGTAGTTTATGTTTAAGGACTTCATAGGAAATTTTGAAATGAAAAAAATACTTTATCCAATTTGTGCGATTTTGTTTACTTTGTCTTTGGGTGGTTGTGCAGCGAGCTCTACTTCACCCAAAGGAGTTAACTGCAACTTCAGTCAGGAGCGGCCTTTAGGAGATATGCCGCTTGATTGCCAGGGCGGTCGGTAACGCTTTGATGGGTATTATTTTTTCTGATGCTGCTATGGACAGGACTAAATGTATAAGCTAATCGCATTTGATGCCTATGGCACCTTGTTTGATGTTTATTCAATGGGGCAGTTGGCCGAAGAATTATTTCCCAAGCATGGCCAAGCACTTGCCTTGATGTGGCGCGATCGCCAAATTGAATACACCCGTTTAGTCACAATGAGCGACCCAAGTCCTGGTGGCAGCAAATACTACCTTCCCTTTTGGGAGTTAACCATTCGTTCCTTGCGTTATGTATGTAAGCGCATGGGCTTGGAGTTAAGCTCTGAAAATGAACAGAAACTGATGGATCAGTATGCCAAGCTCACGGGTTTTGAAGATAGCCTACTAGTTCTTAAGCGCATTAAGGAGCAAGGTATTTACACGGCTATTTTGTCAAACGGAAGCAAGGAGATGTTATCTACGGTAGTCGACAGCAATGGCCTAAAACCATACTTAGATAAAGTGGTCACCGTTGAGGACGTGCGTTTATTTAAAACCGCCCCGCAGGCTTATGAACTTCTTTTAAAAGCCTTTCCAGTTAAAAAGGAAGAAATTCTGTTTGTATCAAGTAATGCTTGGGATGCCCTTGCCGCAAAGTGGTACGGCTTCGATGTATTCTGGGTCAACCGCCTCAATCACCCATTTGAAGAGATTGGCGAGAAGCCAAACTACGAGGGCAATTCCCTTAGTAAAGTATTAGAGTTAATCAGATAAAAATACATTCTATTTGGCATCTGCCAGCATAAGAAATATTGGATATAGTGGTGGTATGAAAAAAATCATCCCATCGCTTTTAGTATTGTTGGTCATGCTTTCTGGCTGCCAGTCAACCGGTAAGAATGGTAAGCCCTTAACACCAGTTGAGATTAGTCAGCAAAGAGAAGCCACCATCAAGATGGCAAAAACTGGCTTAGATGCGCTCATTAAGCAAAACCCAGAAGTGAAAAAAGACATTGATCGGGCCGCTGGATACGCCGTATTTAGCACTACGAATGTGAATGTCGTGCTGATCGTCGTTGCTAGAGGTGAGGGTGTTTTATATGACAAGCGCCGCAAAGAACCTATTTTTATGGACTCTCTAAAAACCGGCGAGGGCTTGGGCGCTGGCTACCAAGATCAATATCAGGTTGCGATCTTCAAAACCCCTAATTCCATCGATCAATTTTTGCTGACTTCTATTGATGGCCAAAAAGGCGGCATAGATGTGGATGCCAATTTCTCTGCCGGTTCTGGTGGCGAGATTCGATCATTCAATCCGGATATTACTTTTTATACAGTAGGCCTTTCAGGCTACGACCTTCAGGCAAATTATGGCGGGACCTTATATTTAGTTGATCAACAGCTCAATGATGCGACGACTATGAAAAGCTTGCCAAGCAAAAGCAAATAATCCTTACTACCATCAAAATCATGATGAATAAAAATCTCAATCTCATTTGCGTATTTCTGCTGTCTTTGATGAGCCCCCTGGCATTTTCAGCTGGCGACAACACCCGCGTGTATTTGCCAGCTTTTTATGAGTCAGTAATGAAGATGGCGCCCAACGGAAAGTTAGGGCAGATCATTAAGAGGGAGTCGATTAGTACATCCGTTCAGGGTGCGCAGGCTTGGCGCATTGCTTTTATCTCTTCTGATTTTGCAGATAAAAAAACAATTTCTACAGGCATTCTGGTAGCGCCAATCGGCCCCGCTCCTAAAGGCGGTAGGCCTGTAGTTGCCTGGGCTCACGGCACAACAGGTACCGCACAAAATTGTGGCCCATCACAATTACCAAATCCAGCGCAGCCCTTAAATGAATATTTTTTGATCGGCGGAAACTCAGGCACTGATTACGGCATGCCTGCGTTGGAGCGCTTTATTAAAGATGGTTATGTCATTGTGGCTGCCGATTATCAGGGGCTTGGCGGTGGCGGTAAGCATCAATATATGATCTCCGGAACGCAAGCTAGAGACGCAATCAATTCGATACGTGCTGCCGGTGATATGAAAGAAGTGGGCGCCGGTAAAAAAGCGTTGATCTATGGTTGGTCACAGGGTGGTGGCACAGTATTGGCTGCCGCTAGTTCACCAGAGTACATTGCGCAAAAAGGTACGGCATTTGATGGCATTGAGCTTGTTGGCTTTGTTGCATTGGCCCCGCCAGATGTGAGCGCAACAATCGCCGTTCCTCCACAAGATCAAGCATCTGCCGACAAGTACCTCGGAGGACTAATCCAAGCATTTTCTGGCGATGTCATGGGTTTTGCTCACCTATCTATGACTTTTTGGGCGCTACCAAATGGATTTTCAAATCTTCAGTTAGAAGATGTATTTACTCCAGAGGGCGCCAAGGCTATCAATCAAATTTATACGGGCAAATGCGTTCACACTGCAGTTGACGCAATTACTTACAACTTTGGCAGCACCTATAAGTCATTGATGAACTCACAGCCGAAGAATTCACTTGCATGGGCAAAAGCCATTTACGAGAGTGGTGTTAAGAAAGTAAAACCAGTGGCTCCGGTAACGATCTATTGGGGCACAAAAGATACAGCAGTGCCGCCATTCATGGGCAAGCTCTATCAAGAGCAGATGTGCAAGTTAGGCGCCAATGTTGCACGTACTCAGCTGCAAGGAGAGCAGACACATTACACGACTCCACCAGTTGCAGAACCCTTATTTGCACCTTGGGTAGAGGACCGTTTCGCTGGCAAGCAAGCCCCGAATGGTTGTGTCGGTATTCAGTAGACCTTACTTAAAGCGGTAGGCGAGAGCCATAAAGATATTGTCTTGGAAAGAGCGATTCATGACGGGGCTATTGTTAATACCGCCACCCATCCATTTCCGCTTGCCATAGACGTTTACGTACCAGTTATCCACAACCGGAATCTCAATCATCAGGCCAGCCATGAGATTAGTGGTAGCAGGCGCTACGTATGCAGCATAACCGGTGAGGCTTGATTCTCCAGGACTAATACCATAGTAGTAGTTTGCGTATTGGCTAGATTGTCTTTCAATCCCCACTTGTGGGTACACCACAATTTTCTGCAATGTTTCTACTTCAGCAAAATAGAGCAGCTCATATAGCGCCCCTTTAGATTTGCCAAAGTCATGATATGCATTGGCGAAAACAGCACCAATAGGTGTTTCTTGATAAGTACCCACACCGAGCGGAATTGGGTCACTTCGATTAATGGAGTTGCCATTGAATGGCGACTTTACTTTGTACGTATCTAGATTGATCTTCCCAGTGAGCTCAAAATATCCATAGCCCATCTTGAAGGTTTTGATTCCAATCTCATCTGTGCGGGCGAAAAAACGTTTGTAGTCAAAAAAGGCATAAGGCAAAGCGAGAGATTGCGTTCCCTCAGTGCCAATATGAAGATTTGAGGTGTATACCGCTGCGCCAATATCCCCAACAATATGGTCTGGTAGTCCATCATCCGGCAGGTTATCCATCGCAAAAGATGGAGCTGCTAGCGCAAGAAGGAGTGCAAACAGAACGGTTCTCATGGACGAATAATAGGCTAAAAGCCTGGATTTGACACTTAGCTTCAAAGATCTAAGTTATCAAGGGCAATGCTATCTAGATGACTGGTATCGGCCCAGCGATCGAGCTTCCAGGACTGCCCATCATGAGAAATCCAATTTAACGAAGCGTTGGGTACTGCTGCAATACGCTCGGCATCCAAGGCTTGATCGGTGGCAATTCGGTACATCATGTCTAGCGCTCCACCATGACTCACTAGCAGAATCGTTTTGCCCAGATGTTTCTGACGTAGCGCTTCAAGCGCATTTCGAATGCGCCGAGAAAACTGATGAATACTTTCCCCGCCAGACATTTCATGATCTAGCTCGCGTGCTATGTGGGCTCGCCAAAGTTCGGGTTCAGCAAGAGGTGCCTCGTCTATGGTCAGCCCTTGAAGAGTGCCAAGGTGACGTTCACGTAATTCACCATTAGCAATGGCGGGCAGGTTAAAGCACTCCACAATTGCATTCGCAGTATCAGCTGCACGTTGTAAATCGCTCGTATAGAGAACATCAAATTGTAGATTTGATTTCTTAAGGGCTAGCGCTAGCTGCATAGCTTGTGCATGCCCGCGCGCGTTGAGCGCAATATCGGTATGCCCTTGTAAGCGTCGGGCTACATTCCAATCCGTTTCGCCATGACGCACCAGGCAGAAGCGCGTTGTATTCATATGGAAATGATACTTTAAAGATTATTTCTTCAGGGTCCAGGCGCGTGGATTATGTTCAAAACCAATCTTTTGGTAGTAGTCATTTGCTTTGGGTGCAGCCAAGAGAACAATCATGCATTCTGAATTAAGGTGAGATTTGGTTTCTTCAATGAGTTGTTTCCCAATCCCCCTTTTTTGATATTGCTCATCAACCGCCAAGTCTGCCAGATAGGCTACATATGAAAAATCCGTTAAGGTTCGGGCGATGCCAACCAATTTTTCCTGGTCCCATGCAGTAATGATGAGATTGGCATTGGCCAGCATGTCCGCAAAAGTAGTCACCTTGTCGATGGGGCGTCGCTCACCCAGAGTCGAGCGGACATAAAGATCTATGGCTTGTGCGGCAGTAATCTTTGCGTTGTTTCGGTAGATAATCATTTTGATTATTCTCTACTATTAATACAATCAGATCAATCACAGGCGGGAGACATTGATGAACAAAAAAATGACGGGCTTATTCATTGGGGTATTGGCGGCCCTTTTCTTATCTGCATCCGCCGTTGCCGCCAACATTCAGGTCATTACTTCAGGGGCCTTTGCTGAGGCATTAAAGGCTCTAGTGCCCGAGTATGAAAAGCAATCCCCCAATAAGGTCATCATCTCTTACGGCTCATCCATGGGAACTGCACCCGACTCCATTCCATCCAGATTGGCTAGAGATGAAAAGTTCGATGTACTCATTTTGGCATCTCCAGCTTTGGATAGCTTTATTAAAAGTGGGGCAGTTCAGCCCGGAACGAGAGTGGACTTGGTCGCCTCAGTGATTGGGGTGGCGGTGAAGGCTGGAGCCCCAAAGCCCGATATCAGTACAGTTCCCGCCTTAAGGCAAGCATTGCTCAATGCCAAGTCAGTAGCCTATTCAGCCAGCGCAAGCGGCACCTATTTATCCACAGAGCTTTTCCCTAAGATGGGGATAGCTGAGCAAATGAGTAAAACTGCCAAGAAAATCTATAGCGAACGAGTAGGAACAGTAGTTGCTAGAGGTGATGCTGAGCTGGGCTTTCAGCAAGTAAGCGAGCTCATTCCGATCCCTGGCATCGACTTTATCGGCGAAATTCCTTCAGAGGTACAGCAGACCGTATTATTCTCTGCCGGCATTACCAGCAATGTCAGTAACGTGGATGCTTCTAGGGATTTGATCGCTTTCTTGGCGTCACCCAAGGCAGTGCCGACTATTCAGAAAGCAGGCTTGAAGCCTGTATTGCCAGTGCTTCCTTGGCAAAAATAAGCGCATGTAAAAACCCCGCTACGTTGATTGAGCGGGGTTTTTAGTTATGCTGCTGCAACTGCTGGTGCGTTTTGCTTATTGAGAGCCCGTTGAATTTTGGCTTTTTCTTTTGGCTTAGTGCTTTTTTCAAGTAGCGTGCTTAGTTGAGCCGTATTCAGGGGACCCAATCTTGCTTTTCCTGTTTTGGTGAGCATTGAATCGTTTTTTCTGTTTCTTTGATTTTGGCCGACAGCCATATTAATTTCCTAGAGTATTGGATGATAGATTTGAGGTGTCCCCGCAAATCTCCCTATCTAGGGCGCGAAATAGTGATCACATTTCAGAATAACAGCTAAAGAGCCCAGATGCTATGTTATGTTTAGATCATGATTACCATTTCAAACCTTATTTTCTCTTTAGTGATGGGCTGCTTGATGTCTGCAAGCATTACCTTGGCTACTACGTTTGTGCGCATAGGCACTCCTGAAAATTTTTTCTGGGTGTGGCTTGAGGTTTGGACTGTCGCCTATCCTGTAGCGATTGTTTGTATTTTGGTTTATAGGCCAATCGCCAGCAAAATTACCGTCAAATTGGTAGAGCGCATATCGCGAAAATAAGAGATATCAGCACCCGAAGGCATGAGTATGAAGAAGTATTTATCTATATTGTTGTTTAGCTTTGGTTTGATGGCGTGTGCAGCGGTCTATACCGATGCATCAGATGCAAACCACGTTACTTTTCTCAATAGTAGCGGTGAGTCAATTTCTGAGCTGACTAAAAAAGCGAGTGCTTATTGCGAGCAGTATGGAAAAGTAGCGTCGTTTAGAAATAGCGACAGTCAACTGATCGCCGTATTTGATTGCAAGCTAGCCCGCTAAATCTGATTGGTAGATAAGTCCTGCATGCTCTCTGAGTGCATGGAACTGAATAGACTCCCAACGCTGTTGTGCAACATCTAGTTCAGATTTGTGTGTGGCTAAAAATACTGATGCCCCCACAACATCCTCTGCCATGCGATGAATATTTTCTTGTATGAACTTCTTCAGCGCAACAGGATCGTCAGAGCTCACCCAGCGCGCTAAGTTATAACGCGAAGGTAAGAGGCGCACTTCTGCGCCATATTCTGTTTGCAGGCGATGACTCACTACCTCAAACTGAAGTTGACCAAAGGCACCCAGCAGCATTGTGCCCCCTGTCATTGGACGAAAGACCTGAATTGCTCCCTCTTCGCCGAGTTGCATGAGTCCAGTGCGAAGTTGTTTGGAACGCAAAGGGTCTGCTGACTCAACCATGCGAAAGATTTCAGGGGCAAAGAAAGGCAGGCCTGTAAATTGCAATTGCTCACCTTCAGTCAGGGTGTCGCCTAATCGGAGGAGGCCATGATTTGGTAAGCCAATGATGTCACCAGGGAAGGCCTCGTCCAAAATATCGCGGCGCTGTGACAAGAATGACAGTGCATTATTGGTGCGCACTTCTTTGTTATTGCGACAAATCTTGAGTTTCATACCACGCTTGAAATGTCCTGAACAAATGCGCAAGAAAGCAACGCGGTCGCGATGTGCGGGATCCATGTTTGCCTGAATCTTGAATACAACTGCTGAGAATTTATCTTCGCCAGGACTCACTTCCCTTTGTAGCGCTTTGCGTGAGCCTGGTGATGGGGCTAATTCCACCAAAGTGTTGAGAATTTCTCGCACACCAAAGTTATTAATAGCTGAACCGAAGAAGACGGGCGACTGACGTCCTGCCAAGAACGCTTCGCGATCAAAGGCAGGCATGGCGTTTTTAATGAGGTCGACCTCAGTAAGCGCAACTTCAAGGTCTGAGCCAAGGCGCTCCTTTAATGCAGGATCATTCACATCCACAATCGCATGTGAATCCTCGGTAACGCGATCCTCGCCAGCTTTGAACATACGCATCTGTGAGTTTGCAATATCAATGACGCCAGCAAAAGATTTGCCCATGCCTACAGGCCAGGTAAATGGCACAACTTCGATCCCCAGTGCTGTTTCGATTTCATCCATCAGCTCCATGGGTGGCTTTACTTCGCGATCCATTTTGTTGATGAAAGTAACAATAGGTGTATTGCGGGCGCGACACACTTCCAGCAATCTTAGTGTTTGAGACTCTACGCCGTTCGCTGCATCAATCACCATCAGAGCTGAATCAACGGCCGTTAAAACCCGGTAAGTGTCCTCAGAGAAATCTTGGTGGCCAGGAGTGTCAAGCAGGTTAATAATGCAGTCGCGATACTCCATCTGCATCACCGAGCTTGCTACTGAAATCCCGCGCTGTTTTTCAATTTCCATCCAGTCAGATGTTGCATGACGAGTAGCCTTGCGAGCCTTAACGCTACCTGCGATTTGAATCGCTCCTGCGTATAGAAGTAATTTTTCAGTGAGAGTGGTCTTGCCAGCATCTGGGTGAGAAATGATGGCGAAACTACGGCGACGGAGAACTTCCGCGCCTGGCGTGCTGGATGAAATGGTATCGATGGTAATTCTGCGCTTATCTAAGTATGGACAGAATTATAAGCGTGTAGGCAGTACTCAGAATTGCTCTTCAGGCCTGACAAATCGCCATTGGCCGGGAGAAAGGGGGCCTAAAGAAATTCTACCCATGCGCACGCGTTTTAGCCCCAAGACTTTAAGGCCAACCATTTCACACATGCGGCGGATTTGACGGTTGCGCCCCTCTCGCAATACAAAGCGTAATTGATCTTCGTTTTGCCAGCTTACCTGTGCCGGCTTGAGAGCGACGCCATCAAGCTCAAGGCCATGCTTGAGTCTATCTAGATCTTCAAAAGAGAGTGCGCCCTCTACGCGCACCAAATACTCTTTTTCAATCGGACTGTTCTCGCCGATGAGCAGTTTCGCAATGCGTCCATCTTGAGTCAAAACAAGCATGCCAGTTGAGTCAATGTCTAGACGTCCAGCAGGTGCAAGACCACGAGTATTAAAACGAGGATTGCGCCCCCGATCAAGCGGACTTGCGAAATAGTTTTCTGGGGTAATTAAAGAAGCGGCCGGTTGATACTCCTTTTCATCGTCAAAATGAGAAATAAATCCTACTGGTTTATTTAGAATGACGGTTACGCGTGACGCTTGCTGAACTTTAGCACCGGATTGCAGCTCGATTTTCTGGCTGCGTAGGGCGCGCACACCAAGTTCATTGACAACCTCCCCATCAACTGTGACCAAACCCTGTTCAATATAGGCGTCAGCTTCACGACGCGAGCAAAGCCCAAGCTCGGAGAGTAATTTTGAAACGCGCACTTTTTCCATGCGTCTATTATCGATCAGTGACGGCAAGGGGAAGTGGAGAGATAATGGGCGAACTTCACCGGTAGGCACTTTAAGGCCATATTCATAAAGGAATTGAAATTGACAACTAATCTAAAAAAACCACCAATCTATAAAATCCTTTATTTTCAAGTACTTGTGGCTGTTGTGCTGGGTGTTTTGCTCGGAAATTTTTACCCTGACCTAGGTGTAAATATGAAGCCCTTTGGGGATGCCTTTATTAAGGGCATCAAGATGATGATTGCCCCCATTATTTTTTGTACCGTTGTTCTGGGCATTGCAGGCATGGAGGACATGAAAAAGGTTGGCAAAACAGGCGGCTTGGCCCTCTTGTATTTTGAGGTTGTGAGCACAATTGCGCTCATTGTTGGCTTAGTGGTGGTGAACGTTTTGCAGCCTGGGGTAGGCATGAATATCGACCCTTCTAGCTTGGATACCAAAGGTATCGCTGCTTATACGGGCCCAGGAAAAATAGGTACCACTACCGACTTTCTTCTAAATATTATTCCCAACACGATGGTTGATGCATTTGCAAAAGGCGAGATATTGCAGGTGCTCTTTATTGCCGTGTTGTTCGGCTTTGCTTTGCATAAATTTGGTGGTCGCGGAACCATGGTGTTTGATTTAATTGAGAAGACCTCACACGTTCTCTTTGACATCATCGGCGTTGTAATGAAATTTGCACCTATTGGCGCATTTGGAGCAATGTCTTTCACCATCGGTAAATATGGCATTGGCTCACTCTTTTCACTTGGAAAATTGATGGGCAGCTTTTATCTAACATGCCTGTTATTCGTTTTTGTTGTCTTAGGCATCATTGCGTGGGTGACTGGCTTCAATATTTTCAAATTCGTTCGTTATATCAAAGAAGAGCTCTTAATTGTTTTGGGAACATCTTCTTCCGAATCTGTTCTTCCTCGCATGATGGAGAAGATGGAGGTTCTTGGTGTTAAAAAAACTTGCGTAGGTTTAGTGATTCCAACGGGCTATTCGTTTAATTTAGATGGCACCTCAATTTACCTCACCATGGCAGCGGTATTCATTGCTCAGGCGACAGATACCCCGATGACACTCCTTCAGCAAGTCACTCTCTTGCTGGTCTTGCTCTTGACTTCTAAAGGGGCTGCTGGCGTTACTGGTAGCGGCTTTATTGTTCTTGCCGCCACCCTCTCTGCCGTAGGTAACGTGCCTGTAGCTGGCCTTGCAATTATTTTGGGCATTGATCGCTTCATGTCTGAAGCGCGGGCTTTAACCAACTTAGTTGGCAATGGCGTTGCTACGATTGTGGTGGGCAAGTGGACGGGCGAGCTTAATCAAGCCCAAATGACAGCAGTTCTGAATCGTGATAGTTGGATTGAGGCTCAAGAGCCAGAAATCATCCTTGATCAAAAAACTGAAAAGATGCGTTAATTTCCGAAAGAGAATTGGGCATGATGAAAAAAGCTTGGCTGACTACCATTTTTGTTTTGATATTGACTGGCAGCCAAGCGGTCCCTGCTCAAACGCGACTACCGACAATACCGATTGAGCAATACACGCCAGACCAGGTAAAAGCCGCTCAAGAATTTGAGCTTGCTCGTAAGCGTGCACCATGGGGCCCTTTTGCAATGCTCATGTATAGCCCCGAACTCATGAATAACGCTAGGGCAATGGGTGATTATTTGAGATACAAATCTTCCATTCCGAACATGCTCAGTGAGTTTGCGATTCTGATTACTGCGCGCGAGTGGAGCCAAGACTATGAGTGGAGTATTCATTATCCGATTGCCATCAAGGCCGGCCTAAAAACAGAGGTAGGTACTGCGTTGCAGGATGGTCGTCGTCCCGAAGGCATGAGCGAGGACGAAACGCTTATTTATGATTTCACGATAGAGCTTCAGCGCAATAAGCGCGTCTCAGATGTCACATTTGCCAAGGTGGAGAAACGCTTTGGCAAGAAAGGCGCAGTTGATCTTGCTGGAATAGCGGGTTACTACACCTTTTTGGCGATGGAGATGAATACTGCTCGGCATCCCGCCCCAGTTGAGGGTGGCATCCATTTGCCACGCTTCCCAGACTAAATCTTTTGCTATGCACAATAAGGATTCCTTGACAGGAATTTTTTTAACTGATAATTTAAACAACTGTTTAAAAATAAGCTTTTCCTTAAAAATCAAAAATTGAGCCAATGATGAAAAAAATTACCCGAGCAGATTTGAGTGCAGCAGCAGAAAAATATAAAAATTGGGGCAAATGGGGTGCGGAAGATGAGATTGGCACCTTGAACTTTACGCAGCCAGAAGACATCATCGCCGCAGCTCAGTTGGTTAAAAAAGGCAAAGTCATTTCCTTGGCGCTGAACTTTGACAGCAGTGGTCCTCAGGGAGCAAAAACAAAATATCCCTCGATGGGCCGTATTAATCCTGTTCATACAATGCTGCGTACTGGAACCGATGCCTATGCTGGCGTCTTAGATAAGCGTGGCATTAGGGCTGCAGACGATATGGTGGTGATGCCCTTGCAATGCGGCACACAATGGGACGGCTTGGGGCATGTCTTCTATGAGAACTATATGTATAACGGCTATGACTGTCGTGAAGTATCTTCTGCTGGTGCAGCTAAGTGTGGCATCGAGAAGACCAAGGCTAAGATGGTTGGCCGCGGCATTTTGCTAGACGTAGCAAGAGCCAAAGGCCTCGAAACTTTGCCAGAGGGCTATGGCATTACTTGCAAAGATTTAGATGACACTGCCAAAAAACAAGGCATTGAAATTAAACGCGGTGATTACATCATTGTTCGCACCGGTCAAATGGAAGAAAAAATTAAAGCCGGTAGCTGGGATGGTTACCCGGGAGGAGATGCGCCTGGTTTTGCATTTGAAACTCTTGAGTGGATACAGCGGACTGAGTTAGCAGCCCTAGCCAGTGATACATGGGGGTGTGAAGTTCGCCCAAATGAATCTGAGGCCGGGATTAATCAACCCTGGCATTGGATTACCATCCCAATTATGGGGATGACCATGGGTGAGATTTTTTACGTTAAAGATCTTGCCGATGACTGCGCTAAAGATGGTATTTATGAATTTATGTTTGTAGCTCCAGCAATTCCAATTACCGGTGCCGTTGGTTCGCCAACCAATCCGTTAGCAATTAAATAAAAAGATTTATTCCCAACAATCGTGGGGGAGACAATATGTTGAAGTTGAATAAAAATATAAAAAAAGTATTTAAAAAAAGTATCAAGATTGGATTGGGTTTGGCGGTATTAGCAGTAATGGTGCAGCCTGCCGCTGCCCAGCAGTATCCAGATAAGCCGATTCGTTTGGTGGTTGCCTTTCCTCCAGGCGGGCCGGTTGATATTACGGCGCGCATCTTATCGGTTCAGCTCGGAGAAATTTTCAAGCAGTCAGTGATTGTTGAGAACAAAGCGGGTGCCGGTGGCAATATCGGCGCGCAATATGTTGCTAATGCTGCACCTGATGGCTATACATTTTTAGTGACGTCTGCGGCCTTTGCTGTGAACCCCTCTTTATATGGCCCGGCAGCAGGATACAGTCCTGAGAAGAGTTTCATCCCAGTAGTAGTAGCAACCACACAGGCAAATGTCATCTCTGTAGGTGAAAAGGTGCCCGTAAAATCTATTGCCGAATTAAAAGAGTTGGCCTTCAAAGAAAATCTTTCCTATTCAAGCCCGGGTACTGGAACAACCCCCCATCTGACCTGTGAAAATTTATTCCGCGCCATTTGGAAGAGCAATGTAACGCATATTCCATACAAGGGTGCTGGTCCAGCGTCTCTAGCGGTAGTGAGTGGAGAGGTGCCCATTGGCTGCACTGCAGTTGCTGGCGTTTATCAATTTGCTAAACAAGGCAAGGTGCGGATTCTCGGTGTTTCAAGTGAGAAGCGCTTAGCGAGTTTGCCTGATGTGCCTACATTAGCAGAGCAGGGCTACCCACAAATTAAGGATTACACCTGGTCAGCAGTATTTGCTCCAGCAAAAACACCAGCCGCAATTGTTCAACAGATGAACCTAGCGATTAATCAGGTTTTATCTAATCCAGAAATGAAGGAAAAGTTCGATCAAACAGGCTTGCTAGTTGTAGGAGGTTCGACCAAACAAACTAGCGAGTATATTGGTGAAGAGTTGAAGCGCTGGGCTCAAATTGTCAAAGATACGGGTGCTAAGGTTGAGTAGGAGCGGACAAAAAACCTTGCTCACAGAAATTGAGGATTTCTGGAAGGGCTTGCTTCAAGTTGCCACCCTTGGCCTTTCCTTTGGAGATTACTTCTAGTCGGCCAGTGTTTGAGGCAACATACAAGTAAAGACCCATGATAAAAATGAGACGCCAACAGATTGAGGATTCACTGAGTTTTGGAAGGGTGCGTTTTAATTCATCCACAAATAATAGGCTGACCTTGTCATATAACTTCGCTCTTAGAGCGCTTTCAATTTCCTTAGGTTCATTGTGAAGTCTAGCTTGGAGTTTGACAAAACTTTGACCACCCTTATCTTCGCTCGCCATTCTCAGTGGCGGGTAGACAAATGCATAAATCAATTCTTTGAGCGGAATAGGCTTCTTTTTTGCTTTGATTTTTGCCGCATTCAAAAGATCGACGCGCTCTTGAAGCAATACGGAAGCGCGGCGCTCAAAGACAGCATTAAACAGGCCGCGCTTATTTTTAAAGTGATAGTTGATCAGCGCTTGATTCACTTTGGACTTAGCCGATATATCGCGCACTGTTGTCATGGCGTAGCCATGTTCAGAAAACAATGTCTCTGCAACATTCAGCAAGCGAGTGGCTGTTTTGTTGTCTGGGGCCGTAAGCGTTTTAGTAACCATTATTAAAAAACCAATCAAAATAACTTCAAAGGAAAAGCCATGAGTAAGACAATCCTAACCTGTGCCGTAACTGGTAATTTAACAAAACCAGAGATGACGCCTTATCTTCCCATTACGCCAAAGCAAATTGCAGATGCCTGTCTTGGTGCTGCCGAAGCAGGTGCTGCTGTAGTGCATATCCACGTCCGCCATCCTGAAACAGGCAAACCTTCGATGGAGATTGATCATTATGCAGAAGTCATCAGTCTAATCAAGGCACAGAATAAAGAATTAATCATTAACCTTACCACTGGTCCTGGCGGTAGGTATGTCCCAACGGAGGGCGACCCTAAGGTATTCGCACCTGGTACCACTCTATGCAATCCAATGAAGCGCGTTGAGCATATTGCACAACTTCGGCCTGATATTTGCTCATTAGATTTAAATACGATGAATTCTGGTGCTGATGTTGTCATGAACACGCCAACTAACGTGCGCAAGATGGCTAAGGTGATTCGTGACGCAGGCGTCATGCCAGAGCTTGAAATCTTTGATACGGGTGATTTAAATCTAGCAAAAGACTTAATTAAGGATGGCACATTAGAAGGTCCCGGCCTTTACACCTTTGTGATGGGTGTTAAATACGGACTGAATACGGATCCAGCAACGCTCTTGTATATGCGTGATCAGTTGCCGCTAGGCGCCAAGTGGGCTGCATTTGGCATTAGTCGCGCAGAGTTCCCTATCGTCGCCCAATCTTGGTTGTATGGCGGACATGTGCGCGTTGGCATGGAAGACAATATTTACTTGGAAAAAGGGGTGTTATGTGAATCCAATGCCCAACTGGTGTCCAGAGCCAAGCGAATCATTAATGATATGGGTGGTGAATTGGCTTCATCAAATGAAACACGTGAAATGCTTGGTTTAAGAAAATCCTAAAGAAGGGACTTTTATATGAATAGCCGTAGATCTTTCTTAAAAACTTCCGCCAAAACATTGGGAGGTCTGACATTTTGCGGCTGTGGTTTATTACACGCAGCAGAAGTTCAGAATGGTGGGCCTAAGCGTGTCACCCCAGTGTTTATTAACGGCAAAAGGGTAAAGACGATCGATGTTCATGCGCACTGCATGTTTCAGGATTCCATTAATTTGATGGGGGATGAAGCGAAGTCTGTGCCCCCTCCAACTAAGGGTGTGCCTGAGCATTTCATCAAAATTAATGAGCGCATTAAAGCAATGGATGCCCAAGGCATTGATATGCAAGTGTTGAGTGTTAATCCTTTTTGGTATCGCCAAGATAGGGACACTTCAGCAGAAATTTGCCGTATCAATAACTTAAATTTAGCTGAGCTTTGCGCCCAACGCCCTGATAAATTTGCGGCCTTTGCTTCTCTCAGCATGCAATACCCTGATTTAGCGGTTCAGCAGCTTGAGGATGCAGTGAAAAAGCAAGGCTTATGCGGGGCGGCAATCGGTGGAAGTGTATTGGGGGAAGATTTTGCGAATCCTAAATTCCATCCAGTACTTGCTAAAGCTCAAGAGCTTAACGTGACCCTCTTCATTCATCCGCAAAGCACTCCGCAATTGGCTCAGCGCTTTAAAGGTAATGGATGGATGTCGAATGTCATTGGCAATCCTTTGGATACCACCATTGCGCTTCAGCATTTAATTTACGAAGGCGTCTTAGATAAGTATCCGCAATTAAAAGTCTTGGCAGCTCACGGCGGTGGCTTCTTGGGTTCATACGCTCCAAGAATGGATCACAGCTGTTTTGTTTCGCCACAAAACTGCAATCCAGATATTGTGCTCAAGAAAAAACCAACAGAGTATTTAAATCAGCTTTATTTCGATTCTTTGGTTTTTACGCCCGAGGCATTACGTCATTTGGTTGCACAGGTTGGTGCAAGTCAGGTGGTAATTGGTACAGACCACCCCATTCCTTGGGAAGAGTATCCAGTAGAGCATGTCATGAGTACGCCTGGGCTGACGAATTCTCAGCGCATAGCTATCTTGGGGGGCAATGCCGCAAGATTACTGGGACTGAAAGTTTAGGTTCTAACAATGTGAACGCTGCAAGGAGCTTCTTCAACGATCTTGGTCATTGAAGTTCTCCAGGGCGTTACTTTGTTTGGTAATTTATGAGATGCGCCAATCAAAATGAGCGACGCATCATTGTCTTTTGCAAACTCAACAATTCGGGTTGCGGGATCAAGCGCTTCTAGTACGTGATATGAGATGCGTTCTGGCGGCAGCTTGAGTGGTTTTGCCCACTCCATCAGCTGAACTAAATGACCGCGCACAATACCGCTAGCGGTTTCGCTTTCTTGATTACCTTCAAATGTGGGTGTGCTGGCAATGGTGCTAAGGCAAATCAAGCGACTTTCTGGGTAAGCCTGCAGTAGATTTTTTGCAGTTGTCTGCATGCGCTCACGCAGATCTTCATCTGATTGGCGTGTATCAATTGCAGCGATCATTAGTGGAGCATCTTGATTTCCCCTACTCGGTAGTGGGCTTGGGGATGGTTCGTAGCCTGCAGCTTTTAACCAACGCTTAAGGCTTTCCCAAAAACTAGGGGGCTCCAAGCGCTCAGATCGCTCTGTTAGCTTAACGCTTTCTGGATCACGTAGAACTTGGCGTAAACGGGTGGCGCTTTGATAGCGATCATCTGCCCTTGCTTCTAAGCAGCGCAACACCACCTCTTGAAGCCAGCGCGGAATTTCTTTCCTGATAGCCCTGAGGGGAAATGGTTTGGCCCACATTCTTTTTCGTAAGCCATTCATTGACTGTGGGTTGCCAAATGGAAGTTCACCCGTCAACAACTCATACATGATCACGCCGATGGAAAAGATGTCACTGCGTGAATCTGATCGAACGCCAGCTACTTGTTCTGGTGAAATGTATGGAGCAGAGCCAATACCTTTGCGCATTTCTTCGGCAAGTAAATCCGGAAAGCGCGAGTGGTGTGAGAGGCCAAAGTCTATGAGCGTTAGTTTGCCTTCATCATCAATCAGCACATTGTCTGGTTTGATGTCGAGATGTATTGCATCCTGTGAGTGCAAAGACTGAACCGCTTGTGCAAGATCGGCGCCAATGCGAATGACTTCATCGATGCTAAATTGTTTGCCTTCTTTAATGAGCTCTTCTAGCGGACGTCCTGCCACTTGTTCCATTGCAATATAGGGACGTGTTGCCATATTTCCCGAGCCTAGATACTTCGGTACATATGGACTTTTAAGGGAGCGCAGGATCGTGAGCTCAGTTTCAAAGCCAATTAAACTCTCGACAGGTTGATCTTTGCCAACCCGTGGAATTTTTAAGAGGATGGGAAGATCAATACCCTCTTTGGTGGCCGAAAATAGACTGGCCATTCCGCCGCGATGCAGTTCTTTTCCAAGAACAAAACCATCAACGACTTTACCCTCCTGAAATATGTCATCTACCGCTTCAATATCAGGTTTGATGGGCATAGATAAATTACTTACCAGTAATCAAGCGATTTGCTAGGTCTTCTGGCAGGCCGGCGCGCCGCACTTTATCTGCAGCTTTAAAGTGATCATATGGAACACGGTGAAAAGTTAATGCAGAAATTTCAGGTTCAAATACTGCAAAGCAGGCCTCGGGATTGCCATCTCTTGGTTGGCCAAGCGATCCAACGACACCAACCCACTGGCGATGGCTCATAACGGGCACTTCATCTCCAGGATGTGGAGCAAAACGAATGAGTTTGCCAACAGCGCTTTGATAAAAAAGAGCCTGCTCGTGCGCATGCCCCACAAAAGTGTATGACTTACCTGAACTTTGGACGCATTGCCAGGCGCTCATGCTGTCGGTAATGTAATTCCACTCCGAAGGCTTATGAGCTGATGCATGTACAAAGCAAATCTCTTCTTCGTTGACGATTAGCGGTAGCTCTTTTAAAAATTGCACATGCGCTGGGTTTAGTTGCGACTTGGTCCACTCAATGGCTGCATTGGCGCTGGCATTCATTCTTTGGCTGTAATCTTTAAAGACTGCCTCATCATGATTGCCAACCACTGCAATGGCTTTACCAGACTGAACCAGTTCAGCAATGCGATCAACCAAAGCAATTGGATCGGCGTTATATCCCACCAGGTCGCCCAAGAAAGCCATGCGTGTAACGCCGAGCTCTTGGGCTCTTTCCATGCAGGCTTCATAAGCCTCTAAATTACTGTGAAGGTCGGCAAATAGCCCAATACGTTCGCTCATCTCTTAATGATAGGACAAAAGATGTTTTTAATGAAGGCTTAGTAAGGACTTGCCTCATTATTGGGGCGATTTTTGAAGCGCTTATGAACCCAATAATATTCAGCTGGCCTTAGGCGAATTTCTTTTTCGAAGATTTGGTTCAGGCGCGCAGTATCTTCTTCAGGGTTTTCGCTAGGAAAATCAACGAGGGGTTTACTAATTGAGCAAAGGTAGCCACTCTCGTCTGGTTTGAGTGTTGTAGTCATCATACAAACTTCTGCTTTAGCAATGCTTGCAAGCCTAGAGACGGCAGTAATGGTATTGGTTTGGATGTCAAAGAATGGCGTGAAAACAGAGTCCTTTAGCCCCAAGTCAATGTCTGGCGCAATGATGATGAAGCTGCCTTTGCGAATCTCTCGAATTAATGCGATGGAATTACCTTGACGATCTATGGAGTTACCGCCAAAACGGTTGCGCCAGTCAATAATTTTTTGATTGAAAAAAGGACTCTTCATCCTTTGAAAAAATCCTGAGGTACGGGGCCAGTGATTTCGCTTCGCTAGGGCGCTCAAAATAATGCTGCCTTCGATGCCAACGAAGTGCATATTCACCAAGATGCGAGGCTTTCTATCGGAGAGGTCTACCTCTGATCGCACTTCGATCATGCTACTTAATTGCTCTTCGCTACCATGCCAGATGATACTTTTTTCTACCAAGCTTCTACCGAGCAGGCGCCAGTGCTTTTTTCTGAGTTGGTCAATGGCCGCATCAGATAACTCAGGAAAGCATAATTTTAAATTTGTTGTGACCACATGATTGCGCTCACTCGGAATTCTGGCGGCAATAAAGCCCAGGCCAGAGCCAATGGCAACCAATAATGCATAAGGAAGAATTGAGAGGAGTTTTAATAAAGCCACTATGGCTTTATTGGAAAAAGATTTAAGCAAGCGTAATGTTATTCAGCGTCGTAGCGTGTTAATGTTTTTTTGTAACGAGTTCCCATTTCCTCTATGGAACTACTCGACATACCAAGATCCTTAACAAGCCCAGTATCTAAGCGATAAGCCCAGCCATGCACGGTAAGATCTTGGCCACGAGCCCAGGCATCTTGAACAATGGTGGTTTCACATACGTTGACCACTTGCTCGATCACATTGAGCTCACAAAGACGATCTTGGCGCTTGGGCGTCGGCAGTACCTCTCCTAAATAACGCTCATGTTTTTGGTGGACATCCTTTACGTGACGTAACCAATTATCAGCTAGTCCAATGCGTCGATCGCTTAGCGCAGCATGAACGCCAGCGCAACCATAATGACCGACAACTAATATATGTTTGACTTTGAGCAAGTCAATGGCGAATTGGATGACTGATAGACAGTTGAGGTCGGTGTGAACAACGACGTTTGCGACGTTGCGATGAACAAATAGCTCGCCAGGTAAAAGATCAACGATTTCATTTGCTGGGACGCGACTATCAGCACAGCCAATCCAGAGATATTCCGGGGCCTGTTGATTAACAAGCCGTTTAAAGAAATCTGCATCCTTGGCAACCATTTCTTCCGCCCATGCACGATTATTGGCAAATAGGTGGTCTAAGGCGCTGGAGTTCTTCATAATCATGGTTTGAGTTTAAAGTACTTTGATGACGCCCATTTGGTTAAAAGAAACACCCACCGGAATTGTCCTTAATATCCATTGCCAGCCTGGCGCCAAGGTGAGCAAGGTCGTTGGTTTGCATGATGGCAGCCTGAAGATTTCTCTACAAGCGCCAGCTATGGAAAATAAGGCCAATGAAATGCTAGTAGCATGGCTTTCTAAGCAACTAAGGATCCCGCAAAAGCAAATTCGGTTTTTATCGGGTCAAAATAGTCGCCAAAAACGCTTAGAGATTTGGGGCTCCATTACTCCGGAGCAAATAACGCAGATCTTGGCCCCCTAGGATTTACCAGAAAATTGCCCATAAAATACCCAAAATAAGCACCCATTTGCCAACGTAATATACCGAGCGATGCTTGGCTTTGAGTTTTTTTGCCTGCGCTCTGAGGTGATAAAAGTAGCCAAATAGAACATTTACAAACCCTATCTTTTCTCCTGCCACATTCTGTGAGGATGTCGCACTCATCACGTAGCGGCCAAACCAGCGATTGAGAAGTTGTGCGGGCTTTGTGTAAAGCGGGCGTTCTATATCGCAAAACAAGACGATGCGTTGCTGATCAGTCTCATTGGCCGCCAGATGAATGTAGGTTTCATCAAACATGACTGGCTCGCCATCTTTCCAGAAATAACGCTCTCCATCCACTTCAATAAAGCATTTAGGGTCATTGGGCGTAGCTAGACCAATGTGATAGCGCAGGGACCCTGCATAGGGGTCGCGATGGCGTACCAGCGTCGCTCCAGGGGGTAGGGAGGCAAACATCGCCGCTTTAATGGATGGAATGGATTTGAGGAGCGCTACTGTTTTTGGACAGCTAGCTTGTGCTGAAGGCATTTCCTTGCCATACCAGTAGAGGTGAAAGCGCTTCCAGCCTGTACGGAAGAAAGAATTAAAGCCGATATCGTTATATCCAGTAGCAGCCGCAATTGCGCCATCTTCATTGAGGGAAAGCGCCTCCTCGCGAATGATTTCCCAGTTATTCTGCAATGGCGCAAGCTCTGGAAATTGCGATACAGGGATGAATGCGCCCGCCTTCACTTTAGAGAAGATGTAGAGCAGGCTATTTATAGGGGCTAAAAGGACCTGGTAATCAGTCAGAGATCTAACTAGGCCAAAACGTACTCTGCCGCGAAAATAGACAAATACAGCCGATACAACAAAGATGATGAAAATGATGTGACGTATTTGCATGGATTTACCGATCAGCTTTAATGCCTCATTTTAATTTGTATCTTAGGGGCGCCCCCAGCTATTTCTAAGTTAAATATGCCCCTATACTTAAACTCATTAGTACAAGAGAGCGCAATGAGGTCACTAAAGAGGGCTTATTTTTTAGGAAAAAGGTAATGAATCAATTTATAAAGTGGCTCTTAAGCCTTGTATTTATAGGGATTACAGGTCTAGCAGTCTATACCTGGGTCATGCTCAGTTGGAGTTATGGCAGTGGTGAGCGTGCTGGCTACGTTCAGAAGTTCTCAAATCGTGGCTATGTCTGCAAGACCTGGGAGGGGGAGTTGGCAATGGTTTCCATGCCCGGAACAATGTCTGAAAAATTCCTCTTTACGGTGCGCGAAGATGCTGTGGCGCAAAAAATTAACGCAAATTTAGGCAAAAAGCTAGCTCTAAAGTATGAGCAGCACATTGGACTACCAACAACTTGTTTTGGAGATACTGAATATTTTGTATCTGACATAACTGTTTTAGATGAATAAATAAAAAATAAAAAAATTGTTTTTTAAAAAGCATTTATTTTTATAATTTTTTGTGGTTAAAATCACGTAAGCGCACTGGGCGCTGACATCAATATCTATAAGGAGCTTCACTTGAACAAAGCAGAACTAATCGCAGCGATTGCTGACGACGCTGAGATCTCAAAAGCCAAAGCTGAATTTGCATTAAATTCTGCTATTGCGCACATCATTAAAGCTGTTACTAAAGGTGATTCAGTACAACTGATCGGCTTTGGTACTTATTCATCTGGTAAACGTGCTGCACGTATGGGCCGCAATCCAAAAACTGGTGAGCCACTCAAAATCGCTGCTGCTAAAACTGTTAAGTTTTCTGCTGGTAAAGCATTTAAAGATTCAGTTAACAAGCGTAAGAAGTAATTCTTATTTGTTGATGAAAAAGCCCGGCATGCCGGGCTTTTTTGTTTCTAGCTCTACATTTTCTTTGCAGAGATTTTGGGAGTTAGCTTTGCACTAGGCGTCGGTGGCGATGAATGCTCATCAATATACCGGCCCCAAATCCAAGTGTTACTAAAGCAGTCCCTCCATAGCTAATAAACGGGAGTGGTACGCCCACTACTGGGAGAAGGCCGCTGACCATGCCAATATTGACAAAAGCGTAGGTAAAGAAAATCAGCGTTACAGAGGCGCCAAGTAGGCGGGTAAATAAATTAGGTGCGCTAGCGGAGATGGCTAAACCTCTTTTAATCAACGCAAAGAAGAGGGCCAATAAAACAAGATTACCAAGCAAGCCAAACTCTTCGGAGAAAACAGCGAATACAAAATCAGTATGTTTCTCTGGAATAAATTCCAAGTGTGCTTGTGTGCCCTGAAACCAACCCTTCCCAAAAAACCCACCAGAGCCGATTGCAATCATAGATTGAATGGTATGAAAGCCTTTGCCAAGTGGATCACTACTCGGATCTAACAAAGTACAAACGCGATGTTTTTGATAATCATGTACGAATGGCCATGCAACATCATGAGCACAAAGCGTGTTGCCAAAAATAATCATGAGCAGAATGCCAAATGCACCAAGCCCAACAAAAGGCAAAATCCACTTCCATGGCAGTCCAGCCAAAATGATGACGTACATTCCAGCTGCAAAAACCAAAAGAGCCGTTCCCAAGTCAGGCTGTCGTGCAATCAGCGCAACAGGAATGCCTAAGATGATTGCAGCGATTCCATAATCCCAAGATTTTTGCAGGCCTTCACGTTTCTGAAAGTACCAAGCAAGCATTAATGGCATGGCAATTTTCATGATCTCGGATGGTTGGATAACGATGCCGATATTAAGCCAACGTCGCGCACCTTTTTTAATCAGACCGAAGACCGCCACTGCAACTAATAGCGCAACTCCAAAACTATAGATCCACACCGCTGCGATCTCAAGCCACTTTGGTGGAATGCGAGACACACACCACATCACTACAAATGATAGTGCGAGGTTTCGTAATTCATCTTCGATCAGCACCGGAGTATTTTGACTCGCAGATAGAAAAGTAAAAAAACCAACAGCAGCTAAGCCAAGCAGAATAAGCCCTAGCTGGCGGTCCAATCCAGAAAAAATACTATAGAGGGCCTTACGAATTTTTCTTATGGGGCTCTTTTCCATTCGGGAACCTCCTTTGGCCATTTACCTTCAAGGTAGTAATCCAATGCTTTGCGAGCGATTGGCGCTGCATATTGCGCACCAAAGCCAGCATTCTCAACTACCATCGCAATCACAATGCGTGGCTTATCTGCAGGAGCAAAGGCAATATATAAAGCATGGTCACGTAAAAATTCAGCAGTGGCTCCATGTTTGTAATCTTTGGAATTTAAGCTGAAGACTTGAGCTGTACCGGTCTTTCCACCCGCTACAAATTCAGCGCCTTTAAATGCTGCTGCAGAAGTGCCCGTGCGATTGACTTCCACCATGGCATTTTTGATGACCTCAAGATTTTCCGGCTTGAGATCGATGCGATAACTTTCTTTTGGTGTGGTGAGCGTGCGGTTACGCGTAAATGGATCTTCAATTGCTTTGACTAGGTGTGGCTTCATGACAATGCCATTGTTCGCCAGATTCGCCATGGCATGGGCTAATTGCAGAATGGTGAAAGCGTTGTAGCCTTGACCAATACCCAGTGAAATCGTCTCGCCTTCATACCATTTTTGTTGTTCGGATTTTTTGAAGGTATTTTTCTTCCATTCGGTAGAAGGGAGAACACCCGCAGATTCACCTTGTAAATCAATGCCGGTAATTTGTCCAAAGCCAAGTGGCTTCATAAACTCTGCAATCATGTTGACGCCCATATCGCGGGCTAGCATGTAGTAGTAGGTATCGCAAGATTCCACAATCGACTTTTGCATATCTACTGTTCCATGCCCACCTTTTTTATCATCGCGGAATGTGTGGTTACCAAAATCAAAAAAGCCTGGATCAAAAATAGTTTGAGATGGGGTGCGCTTTTTATTTTCTAATGCAGCCAGGGCCATGAAAGGCTTGTAGGTTGATCCTGGGGGGTAGATACCTTTGAGCGGTCTGTTGTAGAGCGGCTTCTGCGGAGAGTCATTTAACTCTTTCCAGGTGACTGCATCTATTCCTTCCACAAAATCATTTGGGTTGAAGTTGGGTTTTGATACAAAGGCAAGAACATCACCCGTCTCAGGCTCAATGGCTACGAAGGCGCCACGAAAGTTTCCATAGAGCTCTTCCACCAAGTATTGCAATTTAATATCGACCGATAGAACAATATTTTTTCCGGGAATGGAGGGTGAGCTCGAAAGTGTGCGAACAGGTTTACCGCCGGCAGTGATTTCTACTTGATCATATCCAGGAACGCCGCGCAATACAGTTTCGTATTTCTGTTCTAAACCAATTTTTCCTACGTACTGAATGCCTGGCAGAAATGAGCTTTGTAATGCATCAGGATCATCGGCTTTTGCACCCTCAATCTCCGTTTGCATCCGCTCTTTATCTTTTAGCGAAACCCTCCCGATATAGCCAATTAAATGGGAGGCTAGCTCGTTATAGGGGTACTCTCGGAAGCTGCGGGCGCGAATTTCCACCCCAGGAAAGCGGTAGCGATTAGCCATAAATCGGGCTGTTTCGGCCTCCGTCAGCATTGAGCGCAGCGGAAAAGTGCCCATTTTTCGAGAATCCTCTAGGGAGCGCTTGAAATTACGGCGATCCCTCGGGGAAATGAGAACAATTTGGGATAAATCATCGATCAGTTCATCAACATTGCCCTTAACCTCTTCAGCGTTGATATCTAAAGTCAGCGCTGAATAGTTTCTGCCAATCACAATGCCGTTGCGATCAATGACTAAGCCGCGATTTGCAGGAGCAGGTACAAGTGCTATGCGGTTACTTTCAGCCAGCAAGGCATATTTGCCATGACTCACCAGTTGTAGCCAAACTAATCGAGTAACTAGCAGTAGAAAACAAACCGTAACAAAGATGGTCGCAATATGAATGCGCTCTTGAAAAGAGTTGAGATCCGCTTTTTTAAAAGAAACCATACAACCGCTTAGATTGGTCGATTATGGTCAACGTCAATAGGACGACGTTGAGGGGCTAGCAAAATACGAGTAGCGATTGGCCAAAGCATGGCTTCAATCAAGGCTTGTATTGAGCCCGTCAGCGCCCACCAATAGAGTTCGCCGCTTAGTACCCAATGCGTTAAAACAGGAAATAAAGATACGAGTAAAAAAATGGGTAGCAGATGCAATGCTTGAGTAAACACGCTCAAGGCGATGATGCGTCTATGCCAAGAGATCGCCAGATAGGCTACTAGCGAGTAGCTAAATGCATGCAATCCCAGAAGATCTGAGTTGTGAACATCCATTAATAAGCCAAGAGTGAAGGCGATCATGACGCCAACATAGCGATGTTGATGAATATTCCAAAAGACGATACAGATAATCAGCCAGTCAGGAACCCAGCCGTAGTTACCAATCGGCAAGAGATTGAGTAGCAAGGCGCACAACAGGCTGAAATAAATAAAGAGCGGATTAGCAGGCCGCAGAATATAGCCGCTTTGGAAGTCAATCATTGCATTCCTCGCGCACGAGTTTGGCGGCGACCTGGAGTCATCACACCGGCGCCCCCAGAGCTTGATTTATTGACAACACTTGGCTTGGCGTCGAACTGTGGGTCGTAGAGTAGTGCCAATGCTTGACGATAGCGGTTAACCGCAGCAACTGGAACACACAAAACATTGGAAGAGTTCTTGTCTGCGTTGCGTTCAATACGGCTGATAACGGCTACAGCGAAACCTGGTGGATAGACGCCGTCAATGCCGGACGTAATTAAGACATCGCCCACTTCTAGATCACTAGCGACAGGCAGGTAGCGCAGTTCTAAGGGGTTGCCGCGACCCGCCCCAAATACTGCTGCGCGCAGTCCGTTGCGCGCTACTTGTACGGGCACTGCAAAGTCACGATCCTCAAGCAATGAAACTTCTGCAGAGCGATCGTAGAGACGTACTACCTGACCTAGGATGCCGGCGTCATTGGCAATCGGGTTGCCGAGCTTCAAGCCATCATGGCCGCCACGGTTAATGACAATGCGTTGAGAGATTGGATTGGGTGGATTGAAAAGAATTTCAACGGGAAGCGTTTTAAATGGAATTTGCTTCTGCAAATCCATTAACTGCCGCAGGTTTTGATTTTCAATTAAGAGAAACTCTGATTGGTTTGCAAGCAATGAAAGTTCTGCTTGGCGCACTTTCATTGCTTGATTTTCTTTATCAAGTGTTCCGCGTGTAGTGAAATATTCTGAGCTAGCATCAAATACATTGCGAGGCATCAGCATGACATATTCAAGTGGACGCAAGATCCAATTGACGTTATCTCGGATGGGGTTGAGAGTCTTATAGCGAAAATCGATCAACATCAATGCGATGCTGATCGATAGACAGACAATCAGTTTGACTAAAGCAGGAACGCCTTGTCTGAAAAGTGGAGGAGCGCTATGTTGCAATGCCCTGGTCGACGTGTAAGTCGATTACTCTTGCGAGAACACTCCGCCCAACTTGTCCATGCGCTCGAGTGCTGTACCGCAACCACGAGCGACGCAAGTGAGAGGATCTTCTGCTACATGAATGGGCAATCCAGTTTCTTCCAAGAGCAAGCGATCGAGGTCACGCAACAATGCACCGCCACCCGTCAACATCATGCCGCGCTCGGCGATGTCAGAGGCAAGCTCAGGAGGAATTTGTTCAAGCGCTGCTTTTACAGCAGTCACGATTTGATTCAAAGGATCGGTTAAGGCCTCAAGCACTTCATTGCTAGTGACTGTGAAGCTGCGTGGAATACCTTCAGAAAGATTGCGGCCCTTTACTTCCATCTCGCGCACTTCGGCGCCTGGGAATGCTGAGCCGATTGTCTTTTTAATTAACTCTGCAGTTTGTTCACCAATTAACATGCCGAAGTTACGACGAATGTAGTTTGTAATGGCTTCGTCAAACTTATCGCCACCAACGCGAACAGAGCCTTTGTAAACCATGCCACCCAAAGACATCACGCCAACTTCAGTTGTCCCGCCACCGATATCAACCACCATCGAACCAGCCGCTTCAGATACTGGCAAGCCAGCACCAATTGCAGCGGCCATAGGCTCTTCAATCAGAAATACTTGGGATGCACCCGCACCTAAGGCTGACTCACGAATGGCACGACGCTCAACTTGGGTAGATCCACAAGGAACGCAAATAATGATGCGTGGGCTTGGCTTTAACAGCTTGCTCTCGTGCACCATTTTGATAAATTGCTTGAGCATTTGCTCGGTGATCGTGAAGTCGGCAATAACACCGTCTTTCATGGGGCGAATCGCCTCAATGTTTCCAGGAACACGTCCCAGCATCGCCTTTGCCTCTTTACCAACGGCCAAAATGGTTTTTTTGCCACTTGGACCGCCTTCTGTGCGAATTGCCACAACCGAGGGTTCATCAAGCACAATACCCCGATCACGCATATAAATTAAGGTATTTGCGGTTCCTAGGTCGATGGCTAGGTCATTAGAAAAGTAGCTGCGGAAAAAACCAAACATGATGTAGTGGGAAAATAGTAAGTGTTAATAAAAATATATAGGAATGATACTCTAGCGCCCCATGAAACTTGATGATGTCCAGCGCATTGCGCACCTTTCCAGGCTTGAGTTAAACCAGGCAGAAGCCGAGGCAGTTTTGCCTCAATTACAGGCTATTTTTGCTTTGGTCGAAGAGATGCAAGCCGTTGATACAACAGGTCTTGAGCCCTTGGCCCACCCTATCCTATTCCTGCGTGACTTGGCGCAGCCCTTGAGAGTTGATCAGGTGACTGAATCAGACCATCGCGCTGAAAACATGCAATCAGCGCCGGCACAACAGGATGGTTATTTCTTAGTTCCGCGGGTGATTGAATGAGTTGGCACAACACCCCCATCGCTTTAATGGCGAAAGCCCTTGCCGCAAAAGAGGTCTCCAGTACAGAGCTGACAAAGTACTTTTTAGATCGTATTGAGTCTGGAAAGCAGTGGAATTCCTATCTTGATGTGAATACTCACTTAAGTTTAGAGCAAGCATCTGCAGCGGATGAACTTATTTCTTCAGGAAAATCAGGTAAATTGACTGGAATCCCCGTAGCCCACAAAGATGTCTTTGTCACCCGTGGCTGGAAGTCAACTGCCGCCTCCAAGATCCTCGAGGGCTACCTCAGTCCTTTCGATGCAACAGTGGTCGCTAATTTGGGCATTCCGAGTGCAGACAATCCAAATGGTGCTGGTATGGTTTGCTTAGGCAAGACCAATATGGACGAATTTGCCATGGGCTCTTCCAATGAAAACTCAGCCTACGGACCAGTCTTAAATCCCTGGAATTCTGAGTATGTTGCAGGTGGATCATCTGGTGGTTCTGCTGCTGCAGTTGCGGCAGGTTTAGCCCCAATTGCCACTGGAACAGATACAGGTGGATCGATTCGTCAGCCAGCAGCTTTTTGTGGACTGACCGGGATTAAGCCAAGCTATGGGCGCGTTTCTCGGTACGGCATGATTGCTTATGCCTCTTCTTTGGATCAGGCGGGCCCCATCGGCAAGACTGCTGAAGATTGTGCTTTATTGCTTTCTGCGATGTCATCGCACGATCCCCGTGACTCCACCTCCTTGGCTGATTCCGGTGAAGACTATGGCCGCTATCTCAATCAGGCTTGGAAAGAAGCTAATGCCAACCCTGCAAAGCCTTTAGAAGGCTTGCGAGTTGGTTTACCCAAAGAGTTTTTTGCTGAGGGTTTGGCAGAAGATGTTGCCAAAGCAGTCAATGCCGCAGCTAAAGCTTTGCAAGACCTAGGCGCTCAATTGGTGGAGGTGAGCCTACCTAAAACCAAGCTATCGATTCCGGTGTATTACGTCTTGGCACCCGCAGAAGCCTCTAGCAACTTAAGTCGTTTTGATGGCGTGCGCTATGGACATCGCGCCAGCGAGTATCGGGACCTAGGTGATATGTATCAGAAGTCCCGCACCGAAGGTTTTGGTGCCGAGGTAAAACGTCGCATTCTCATTGGTACCTATGTACTCTGCCACGGCTATTACGACGCTTACTATTTACAGGCGCAAAAAATTCGCCGCATTATTGCTGCAGATTTTCAGGCGGCATTTAGTCAGTGCGATGTGATTCTTGGGCCTGTGGCGCCTGATGTGGCATGGCGTTTAGGTGAGAAATCAAAAGATCCTGTGCAGATGTATTTGGAAGATATTTACACCTTATCGACCAATTTGGCAGGACTGCCAGCAATGAGCGTTCCTTGTGGATTTAATTCAAACAATCTTCCAATTGGTATGCAATTAATCGGCAATTATTTTTCTGAGGCGCGCTTACTGCAAGTCGCCCATCAATATCAACAGGCCAGCGATTGGCATTTGCGTCAAGCAAGCGAGGTGGCATGATGCAATGGGAAGTCGTTATCGGTTTAGAAACCCACGCGCAATTAAAAACGCAATCGAAGATTTTTAGTGGCGCCAGCATACGTTTTGGTGCCGAACCAAATACCCAGGCATGCCCAGTAGATCTGGCTTTGCCGGGAGTATTGCCGGTATTGAATCGTCAAGCCGTAGAGCATGCGATTCGTTTTGGCTTGGCGGTGGGCGCGAAGATTTCACCGGCTAGCATTTTTGCTCGCAAGAATTACTTCTACCCTGATTTACCTAAGGGCTATCAGATTAGTCAGTTTGAAATCCCCGTAGTGGTTGGCGGACATCTTGAAATCTTGGTGGGCGACGAAGTCAAAGTGGTTGAGCTGACACGTGCGCATATGGAAGAGGATGCTGGCAAATCTGTTCATGAAGAGGACTTCACTGGCCCGCACGGCGAGGCCTCTAGTGGCATCGACTTAAATCGTGCCGGTACTCCCTTATTAGAAATAGTTACAGAGCCCGTGATGCGCAGCGCTGCTGAGGCTGTGGCCTATGCAAAGGCATTGCATGGCTTGGTCGTCTGGTTGGGTGTTTGCGATGGCAATATGCAAGAGGGCTCTTTCCGCTGTGATGCCAACGTTTCGGTGCGCCCTATGGGTCAAGTAGAGTTCGGCACCCGTTGTGAGATTAAGAATTTAAATTCATTCCGTTTTTTGGAAGAGGCAATTCAATATGAAGTGCGTCGCCAAATTGAGTTGATTGAAGATGGCGGTAAGGTTGTTCAGGAAACCCGTTTGTATGATCCTGATCGCCAAGAGACCCGCAGCATGCGTAGCAAGGAAGATGCGAACGACTATCGTTATTTCCCAGATCCCGATTTGCTGCCTGTAGTCATTGATGATGCCTGGATAGCTGACGTACGTAGCAAGATGCCAGCCTTACCAGCGCAATTGCGCGAGCAATGGCAAAGCGAGTTTGGTCTGAGTGCATATGACGCTCAGTTACTCACACAAGATCGCGACACCGCAAAAGTATTTGAGGACTTGCTGGCTATTGTTGGTAAACCTTTAGCAAAAGCAGCGGCTAACTTGATCGCAGGCGAATTCGCTTCCTCTGTAAATAAGGCTGGTGTCGCAGTAGCTCATGTGCCATTAAAGGCTGAGCATTTGGCAGCACTATTAACGCGTACTGCAGATGGCACGATTTCTAACAAGATTGCTAAAGATATTTTCGCGATGCTTTGGGAAGAGGCTTTATCAGGCAAGGCAATCAGCGCTGTTGACCACATTATTGATGCCAAAGGCTTAAAGCAAATTAGCGATAGTGGAGCGCTCGAGGCCATGATTGATAAGGTCTTGGCGGCCAATGAAAAATCGGTTGAAGAGTTCCGCTCTGGAAAAGAAAAAGCGTTCAACGCCCTAGTTGGTCAGATTATGAAAGCATCACAAGGCAAAGCCAATCCAGGCCAGGTAAATGAATTGCTACGTAAAAAGCTTGGCTAAAGCAGAATACAAATGACACATTGAGAAAGAAATAGATGAGCGCAATTGATCCGCAGCAAGCAGAACAAGAAGAGTTGGTGGCTGAGTGGTTACGAGCGACCCCAGGCTTCTTTGAGCGTTACGCCAATCTGTTAAACGACATTCGTTTGAAGCATCCCCATGAAGATCGCGCGATCTCATTGCAAGAGCGTCAAATGACCATGTTGCGCACACAAAATCAGGAGCTTAATCGTCGTCTCAGTGAGATGCTTCATTTTGGAAGTCGCAATGACAAAACACAGCAAGGCTTAGTTGCATGGTTGTTGCGCTTAATGCGCGCTAACAATAAGGCTGATGTAGAGGCTGCTGTGACCCATGGCTTAGCAGAGGTATTTGAAGTGGATGCAGCACAAATTCTGTCGCCAAACAATGCGTTTGGTCCTTGGATTGATACTCCATTATGTGGATCTGCGAAAGAGCTTGCAGCCGCTAGCGTGGATTTGTTGGCTACTCAAACGACCATCGATCCTGAATGGCAAAGCATGGTGGCAATTGGGCTGCCTTTGGGTAAAGGCGGATCAAGCAATCAAGCTCCAGCCGTGCTGTTGTTGGCAAGCAAAGATGAATCACGTTTTACCGCTGACATGGGTGCCTTCTATTTGCGTCAAATCGCTGAACTAACTGCTGCAGCTTTGGATCGCGTCCAAGCTTATGAAGTCACAGCCGACTGAACTGCATCCGCTTGTGCAGGAATATCTGCATGAGCTTCATGTATTGCGTCAGTTATCGCCGCATACGCTCAAGGCGTATCGGACAGATTTAATGGAGTTACAACTTTTTGCCGCAGATGATTCTGTTGAGCTCTTAAAGGTCAGCAATGCGCATGTGCGTCGCTGGGCTGGTAGATGGCATGCCAAAGGGAAGTCATCTAGAACGATTGCCCGAGGTCTTTCTGCCTGGCGCGGTTGGTATGACTGGATCACCGAGAAAGCGGCGCGCAGAGATGCGCAGACGGGCAGGGCACGCGTCAAATTGAGCGCCAATCCAGTGGACGATGTCAAAGCACCTAAGCGCTTGAAGTCCTTGCCTAAAGCACTTTCGGTAGAACAGGCTTTGGCATTGGTTAATCAAGTGGTGCAAGAGGCGGAGGAAAAGAAAGATCTGGAGTCCATTCGGGATGCTGCGATTGTGGATCTGCTGTATTCCTCTGGCTTACGTCTTTCGGAGCTCTTGGGCATTGATGTGATGCAAAGCAAAGATCGCCAACATGAGTCTGCGGGTTGGCTAGATTGGGATGCAGCCGAGGTCACTGTTTTAGGTAAAGGTGGCAAGCGCCGCTCTGTCCCTGTTGGGTCACCTGCCATGAAATCATTGCAGGCCTGGCGAGGGCTCCGGGATAGCGCTGAGTACGCTCAACAATCTCCCGCCTTGTTTATTTCTGCCACTGGCGCTCGCTTATCCCCTCGTACCGTTCAAGCGCGTTTACGTACCCTAGCGATGCGCGCTGGTTTGCCAACCCATGTGCACCCTCACATGATGCGTCATAGCTTTGCAAGCCACGTACTGCAATCCTCACAGGACTTACGTGCGGTGCAAGAGATGCTGGGGCATGCCAGTATTGCTAGTACCCAAATTTATACTTCCTTAGATTTCCAGCATCTTGCTCAGGCATATGACAAAGCACATCCTCGAGCAAAGGCTGGTAAAGGCTGAGGAACTCGGTAAGATACAAGGTTTCCTCCAACGGGGAATGATTCACCACTAGATTTTGAATGGACTGACGATGGCATTAATTCCAGTAACAATTCTCACGGGCTTTTTGGGTAGCGGCAAAACTACCCTCCTCAAGCACATTCTCACCGAACAACATGGCAAAAAAATTGCTGTGATCGAAAACGAGTTCGGCGAAGAGAACATCGATAACGACATCTTGGTTCAGGACAATCAAGAAAACATTGTGCAGATGAGTAATGGCTGTATTTGCTGCACGATTCGTGGCGATCTGGTGGACGCCCTCAATGAGCTTTGGGAGCAACGCAAGGATAAGAAAATTAGCTTTGAGCGTGTCGTGATTGAGACCACTGGAGTCGCCAATCCTGGCCCAGTCGCCCAGACCTTCTTTATGGATGACGATGTAGCGGATCACTATGTGTTGGATGCCGTAGTGACTCTGGTGGATGCTAAGCATGGGCAGCAGCAGCTCAGCGAACATGAGGAGGCCCAGCGCCAGGTAGGCTTTGCTGATCAAATCTTTATTACTAAGACCGATCTGGTAACGCCTGCTGAGGTTGATGCCTTGCGTGCCCGCTTAATGCATATGAACCCCCGTGCGCCTATTTCTGGGATTTCTAAGGGGGTAGTTCCGCTTGAGGCGGTTTTAGACCTCAAGGGCTTTAATTTGAACGCCAAATTGGACATTGACCCGCATTTCTTGGAGCAAGAGGACCATGACCATAGTGATTGTGGTCACGACCACAGCCACGATCACCATGATCACAGCAACTGCGGCCACGACCACAGCCATGATCATCATGGTCATGCAGGGCATACAGACCGCATCCAATCCTTTGTATTTCGTAGTGATAAACCCTTTGATCACAAAAAGCTTGAAGACTTTTTGGGCGGCATTTTGGAGGTTTTTGGCGAGAAGATGTTGCGCTATAAAGGCGTGCTTTATGTGAAGGGAAGTAACCGAAAAGTGGTATTTCAGGGGGTTCATCAGATGATGGGCAGCGATTTAGCTGGTCCGTGGGGGGCTGAGCCCAAGCAAACCCGTATGGTGTTTATTGGCATTGACTTGCCTAAGGACACCCTATTGGCAGGGCTCGAGGGGTGTTTGGCTTAGGCGGGTTCGGATACAATCTGCCGCCACGGTCAATATTGATAAAAGGTCGTAAAACTTTGGCAGAATGAGGCAATAATGCTTCAAACCCATGGAAAGAATGAGATGACGGTAAAAACAGCAACAAAAACTGCAGCGGCTCCAAAAGTTAGTAAGGCTGCAAGTAGCAAAGCTCCAAAGGGTGCGCCTTTAACTGAAGCTGAACTGCTCAAAATGGCTGACAAGGACTACATGAATGCAGCCCAGTTAGATTTTTTCCGTCAAAAATTATTGACCCTCAAAGAGGATATCTTGAAGAATGCATCAGAAACTACTGAGCATCTTCGTGAAAACATTTTGGTTCCGGATCCGGCGGATCGTGCAACGATTGAAGAAGAGCATGCGCTTGAATTACGCACCCGCGATCGTGAACGCAAGTTGCTGAAAAAAGTAGAGCAGGCTTTGGCGCGGATTGAGACTGCTGATTACGGTTGGTGCGAAGAGACTGGCGAGCCAATTGGCTTATCCCGTTTGATAGCAAGACCGACGGCCAATCTTTCCCTTGAAGCACAAGAGCGTCGTGAACTCCGTCAAAAGTTGTTTGGCGAATAACCTTTTAATACTTCGGCTGCAATGACTAAGCACCTACCAACCCTTGCTGATATCCCTCCTTTGTTAAAGGCGGAGATCTTGGCCGAGGCTTTGCCTTATATCCGCCAATATCACGGCAAGACCATTGTGATTAAGTACGGCGGAAATGCCATGGTGGAAGAGCGCCTCAAAGAAAGTTTTGCGCGCGATGTCATTTTGCTCAAACTGGTTGGCATGAATCCTGTCGTAGTGCACGGCGGTGGCCCACAAATTGATGAAGCACTGAAGAAGATCGGCAAGACCGGAACGTTTATTCAGGGTATGCGCGTTACCGATGATGAAACCATGGAAGTAGTCGAGTGGGTACTTGGTGGCGAGGTGCAACAAGATATTGTTATGTTGATTAATCACTTTGGCGGACAGGCAGTTGGCTTGACTGGTAAAGACGGTGGTTTGATTCATGCAAGAAAAATGATGATCCCTGATGAAAAAAATCCAGGAAAAAAAATAGATATCGGTTTTGTCGGTGAGATCGAGGCCATTAATCCTGCGGTTGTAAAGGCCCTGCAAGATGATGCGTTTATTCCGGTGATTTCTCCTATTGGCTTTAGTGCTGAAGGTCAGGCATACAACATCAATGCTGACTTGGTTGCTGGCAAGATGGCTGAAATTCTGCATGCTGAGAAATTGGTGATGATGACCAATATTCCAGGCGTCATGGATAAAAATGGCACGCTCTTGACCGATTTAACTGCTCGAGAGATCGATGATTTATTTGCTGATGGAACTATCTCTGGTGGTATGTTGCCTAAGATTTCCTCGGCCTTAGACGCTGCGAAGAGTGGTGTGAACTCAGTGCACATTATTGATGGCCGTATTGAACACTCTTTATTATTAGAAATTCTGACTGAGCAAGCTTTTGGAACGATGATTCGTTCTAGATGAGCTATGGATAAGTGATAACTATGCGTGATTCTTTAGAGCCTTCAGAAATTGAAAGTAGTGCCGCTGAGGCTGGCAAGACACGCAAGCGTCCACGTCCAGGAGAGCGTCGCTTACAAATTCTGCAAGTGCTTGCGGAGATGTTGCAAAACCCTAAAGGTGAGCGCGTAACCACTGCAGCGTTGGCAGCCAAGATTCAGGTTTCTGAGGCGGCGCTTTATCGACACTTTGCTAGTAAAGCCCAAATGTTTGAGGGCTTAATTGCCTTTATTGAGCAGACGGTTTTTGGTTTGATTAATCAAATCAATCAAAAAGAAGAGTCAGGCCTTGCGCAGGTGCGCGGCATTTTGCAGATGCTGCTCTTCTTTGCTGAAAAAAATCCTGGTATGACTAGAGTTCTTTTAGGCGATGCTTTGTTGCAAGAAGATGATCGCCTGCAAGAGCGCATTACTCAAGTGCTAGATCGCGTTGAGGCCTCGTTAAAGCAGGCCTTGCGAATTGCCCAATCCCAAGGTAGTACGTGGGGGCAGGCGGGTCAAGATGAGATTAGCATTCGTGCGGCCATGTTGATGAGTTTTGTTTTGGGTCGCTGGCATCGCTTTGCTCGTAGTGGCTTTAAGAAGCTACCAACTGAAGCATCTGATATTAGTCTTCGCATTCTTCTCTCCGAATGAGCGAGCTACACCTCTCTAGAAATACTATCCATTTTGCCGAGCCCTTGCCTTTGCAAAGTGGCGCCATGTTATCCGGCTACGACCTCGTCATTGAAACTTATGGCAAGTTAAATGCTGATAAAAGTAATGCTGTACTGATTTGCCATGCGCTCAATGCCTCACATCATGTAGCGGGCCCTGCACCTGAAGACCCTGAAGACATTGGTTGGTGGGACAACATGATTGGTCCAGGTAAGCCTGTTGATACCGATCATTTCTTCGTTATTGGTGTCAATAATTTAGGTTCTTGCTTTGGCTCTACGGGGCCAATGAGCATTCATGCGGAAACTGGCAAACCTTATGGGGCGAATTTCCCCGTGGTGACTGTAGAAGATTGGGTGAATACCCAAGCGCGCTTGGCTGACAAATTGGGCATTCGTAAATTTGCTGCAGTGATGGGCGGAAGCCTTGGCGGTATGCAAGCCATGGCCTGGTCGATTCAGTTTCCAAAACGTTTAGATCACTGCGTTGTCATTGCCTCGACCCCGAAATTGAGCGCGCAGAATATTGCATTTAATGAAGTGGCTCGTAACGCCATTTTGTCTGACCCTGATTTTCATGGTGGCAACTACTACGAACATGGCGTTGTCCCCAAGCGTGGCCTGAGATTAGCGCGCATGGTTGGCCACATCACTTATTTATCTGATGACGACATGGCTGAAAAGTTTGGCCGTGAACTACAACGTCCCAATGGTGAATCCAACGACTATCGTTTTAGCTTTGATGTCGAGTTTGAGGTTGAAAGTTATTTACGCCATCAAGGGGATAAGTTCTCCACTTACTTTGATGCCAATACTTACCTCTTAATTACTCGTGCGCTCGATTACTTTGATCCTTCGCGTCGTTATGAAGGCAGCCTGAACCGTGCCCTTGCAGAAGTACAAGCAAAGTTTTTAGTGGTGAGCTTTTCAACGGATTGGCGTTTCCCGCCAAACCGCAGTCGCGAAATGGTTGAGTCTTTGCTCAGCAATAAGAGTGAAGTGAGTTATGCAGAGATTGATGCTCCTCATGGGCATGATGCGTTCTTACTAGATGATCCTCGGTATCACAATCTTATTCGCGCTTATTTTGGAAAAATGCGTGAGGCCCTTAAATGAAGCGCGCAGATTTTGTAGCCATTGCTAAATGGATCGCTCCCAATAGTCAAGTTTTGGACTTGGGCTGTGGAGACGGTAGCTTTTTAGAGTTTTTGCAAAAGCAAAAGCCGGTACATTCTTACGGCGTAGAGATTGACGATGCGCGTGTTCTCTCTTGCGTGCAAAAAGGCTTAAATGTCATCCAGCAAAATCTTGAAGGGGGCTTAGCCCTTTTTGAGAATAATAGTTTTGATACGGTTGTCTTGTCTCAGACGCTGCAAACGATTCATCAAACCGAAAAAATCTTGCGTGAAGTAGTTCGCGTTGGCAAAGAATCCGTTGTATCTTTTCCGAACTTTGGTCACTGGTCCCATCGCTTGGCAGTGGGTATGGGCCATATGCCGGTGTCTAAGAGTCTTCCATACCAGTGGTACAACACGCCTAATGTGCGCGTACTGACAGTAGCTGACTTTGAAAGACTAGCCTCTACTCTCGGATTAAAAATAGTGGATCGCTGCATCTTGCATGAAGGTAGAGAGGTGACCTTGCTACCCAATTTGTTTGGCAGCCTTGCTTTATTCCGCGTTCGACGTGCTTAGTGGCATTCAGTCCTGGCTAAAAGATTTTCGGGTTTACCTGGAATGGCCTTGCCTGAGAATGCTTTTCTTAGGCTTCTCCGCTGGCTTACCTCTCTTACTCATTCTCGGAACACTCAGCTTCTGGCTGAGGGAAGCTGGCATTGACCGCAGCACTATTGGTTACTTAACTTGGGTTGGTCTGATCTACGCCTTTAAGTGGGTTTGGGCGCCTTTAGTAGATAGATTGCCCATCCCCATTTTGACGAGAGTGCTTGGTAGAAGGCGTAGTTGGCTGCTCTTTGCACAAGCCTTAATTGTTATTGGCCTCCTTGGCATGGCAAGTGTTGATCCTAAGGTAGCGCTCAATCAAATCGTATGGTGCGCCTTGCTAGTTGCCTTTGGTTCTGCCACTCAAGATATTGCCCTAGATGCTTTTCGGATTGAGTCGGCAGATAGCGATCGCCAAGCAGCTTTATCGGCCACTTATCAAACGGGTTATCGGCTTGCTTTGATTTGGTCTGGTGCTGGTGTTTTATGGTTGGCAGCCCGCGTTGAGACTGGGTCCGGTTCTTATGATGTGGATGCTTGGCACTTTGCTTATCTTTGTATGGCAGTCTCCATTAGCATTGGAGTCATCACCACCTTATTGAGTCAAGAGCCTGTCAAAGTCCAGCTTGCCAAAGTGCGCAATGCTAAGGAATGGCTTCATCAAACATTGGTTGAACCGTTTGCTGAATTTATTTGCCGTTATGGTTGGCACGCAGTCATTATTTTGGCGTTGATTGCAATCTATCGCATTAGTGATGTCGTGATGGGAATCATGGCTAACCCTTTTTATGTGGATATGGGTTACACCAAAGACGAGGTCGCTGCCGTGAGTAAGGTATTCGGCGTCATCATGACTTTGGTAGGCGCTTTTGTAGGCGGTGTTTTAACGATGCGATTTGGTGTGATGCGCATCTTGTTCTTAGGCGCCATTTTGTCAGCACTAAGCAATGTATTGTTTGCCTGGCTGTCAACTCAGGGGCATGATTTGCATGGATTGATTTGGGTGATCTCAGCAGACAACCTAAGCTCTGGAATTGCCAGTGCTGCATTTATTGCCTTCCTGTCGTCCTTAACCAATATTCGTTATTCAGCAACGCAGTACGCTTTATTTAGCTCAATGATGCTGCTCTTGCCTAAATGGTTGGCTGGTTTCTCGGGGGCTTTTGTTGACGCCTTTGGTTACCAAGTGTTCTTTTATGGCACCGCCATTATTGGCGCGCCAGTGCTGGTCCTGATTTGGTTGGCTATTCGCTTGCATATCGTCGAATTTAAAAAGCACGATGCCCAAGTCTCCCATCAGCAGTAAGCTCAAGCCCCTTTAGATCGACCAGTCATAATCCACAACTAAGGGCGCGTGATCGGAGAAGCGCTCAGTCTTGTAGACAGAAGTATTCTGAGCGCTGTTGGCGATTCCTGGCGTAGCAATCTGATAGTCAATACGCCAACCCACATTCTTGGCATAGGCTTGGCCACGGTTACTCCACCATGTATAGCAAGCCTCACCGGCCTCAGGCTCAATCTTGCGATAGACATCTACGTAGCCAACTTTGCCGAACAGATTAGTTAGCCATGCACGCTCTTCCGGTAAAAATCCTGAGTTCTTCACATTGCCCTTCCAGTTCTTCAGATCGATCTCATGATGGGCAATGTTGACATCACCGCAGAGGACGATTTCTCGACCAGACTTTTTGAGCTGAATGAGGTGAGGCAAGAAACTGTCGAGATAGCGATATTTAGCCTCTTGTCTTTCTGGAGAGCTTGACCCAGATGGCATATAAACCGATATCACCGAGAGCTGTTTAAAGCGTGCTTCCACATACCGACCTTCAGCATCAAACTCCTCATTACCGTACCCATAGAGCACGTCATCGGGTTTGTGGGGCGTGTAGATGCCGCAACCGCTATAACCCTTTTTTTCGGCATGATGAAAGTAGCCCTGTAAGCCGTCAGGATTGAGAATGGCATCTTCCAAATCATCTCGCTGGGCCTTGAGCTCCTGCATACAGATGAAATCTGCCTTTTGCTTTACAGCCCATGGCAGAAAGCCTTTTTTGACTGCGGAACGGATACCGTTGAGGTTGGCGGAAATGATGCGTAACATGTAGTCCTATGAGCTCAGAAAATTCTAATCAAGTTAACTTTATTCGTTTTGCCCTAGAGGCAAAGGTTTTGTCGTTTGGGGAGTTTAAAACCAAAGCGGGACGGCTATCTCCTTATTTCTTTAATGCAGGTGGATTTAATGATGGAGCGCGCCTGAGTGCTTTGGGGCGCTATTACGCAAAAGCGCTGCAAGAGTCCAAGATTGAGTTTGATATGTTGTATGGCCCAGCGTATAAGGGCATTACTCTGGCTGCAGCAACTGCGATTGCATTGGCTGATGGTGGGCGTAATGTGCCATATGCCTACAACCGCAAAGAAGCTAAAGACCACGGCGAGGGCGGCACCCTTGTTGGTGCACCTGTCAAAGGTAGGGTGGTCATCGTCGATGATGTCATTTCTGCTGGAACCTCAGTGCGAGAGTCGGTGGAGTTGATCCGCGCTGCGGGTGCACAGCCTGCTGCTGTACTGATTGCCTTAGATCGTATGGAGAAGTCGGGTACCGCTACTGAGATTGGCGATAAGTCGGCAGTGCAAGCAGTTGAGAATGAATTTGGCTTGCCAGTCATTGCGATTGCCAATCTCACAGACTTGATGGCCTTCTTGACTGCATCCAGTGATACGGAGCTAACGAATTATCTTCCCGCAGTGAAAGCTTATCGCGAGAAGTACGGCATTTAAGCAGATCGCTTAAATTTCTGTTTCGCCTTCAAAGACAGTAACAGCAGGGCCTGTCATGATGACTGGCTGAGCCACATCGTTTACCATTCCGCCCCAGGCGATTTGTAAATCACCGCCGCGAGTATGTACTTGCACCGGAGAGTCGAGCATACCGCGACGAATCCCCGAAACCACTGCAGCACAAGCTCCCGTTCCGCAGGCAAGCGTTTCTCCGGCGCCACGCTCAAATACACGGAGTTTGATTTCCTTGCGATTGAGGATTTGCATGTAGCCCGCATTGACGCGTTTTGGGAATGCAGGATGTTTCTCAAGGTAGGGACCCTCTTCAAGCACCGGAGCGCTGTCAACGTCACCCACCACTTGAACTGCGTGCGGGTTGCCCATCGACACCACGCCGACCCAGTCATCATGGCTCGCCGGACGATCGAGCGGTAGTGCATAGAGCATTTCATGAAACTCTTGCATGCTAGCTAAACCATCTGCCTTAAAAGGAATCTGGCTATGCTCGAAGATTGGCGCTCCCATATTCACCTCCACTTGCCCATCTGGATGAGATAGTAAGGTGAGTACAGTATGCGCAACTTCAACTCGCAAGGGGTTTTTATTTGAAAGACCTTGATCCAATACAAAACGTACGAAGCAGCGTGAACCATTGCCGCACTGTTCAACTTCTCCGCCATCAGCATTAAAGATGCGGTAGCGAAAATCTGCATCTGGTCGAGTTGCTTTTTCCACTAATAATATTTGGTCTGCACCAATACCGAATTGACGATGAGAGAGTTTTTGCCATTGCTCTTGCGTGATATTGCTCAGATCTTGGTCAATCCCATTGAGCACAATGAAATCATTGCCTGCACCATGCATTTTGGTGAAGCGTAATTTGCGTGCAGGTGTATTTGAATTCGTGCTCAAAAGAATGTCCGTGTAGTCAGTCGATATCGTTTAGTTATAGAGGCTGGGTTCGCCAGGCGGCCTATGTTTAAAGCGTTTGTGTACCCAATAGTACTCTGCCGGCCTTTCTCGAACAAGTTCTTCGATGCATTGATTAAGGCGTGCGGTATCTGCCTCGACATCGTCGCTGGGGAAATTGGGGAGAGGATTGCTAATATTGCAGGTGTACCCACTACGGTCTTCGTTGAGGGTAGTAGTCATGAGACAGACTTCTGCACCGCTTAGTCTTGCAAGGCGTGATACGGATGTAATGGTGTTTGTTTGAATACCAAAAAAAGGTACAAAAACAGAATCTCTTGGGCCAAGGTCAATATCAGGCGCAATAAAAATAAAGTTACCAGTTTGAATTTCTCGAATGAGATCGCGTAAGCGACTCTGCCTTTCGATCGACTTACCGCCAAAACGGTTTCTCCACTCAATCATCTTTTGATTGAAAAAAGGATTCTTCATATTTTGGTAGAGTCCGGCACCCCTTGGCCAATCGTGTTGACTCGCCAAAACGGAGAGGGCCATGAAACCACCCTCAAGTCCAACAAAGTGGGGATTGATCAATAAGCGTGGCTTGCAGTCACCTAATGTAATCGCAGATTTGATGGTCACGATATCTGTAATTTGTTTACCGCTACCCAGCCAGATGCGACTTCTCTCGATGACGCTACGTCCAAATAATTTCCAGTGCGCGAGCGCAAGGGTATCAATTTCCTGCTCGCTGAGATTTGGAAAGCACAAGCGCAGATTGGTCTTTACTACTTTTGCGCGCTCATTTGGGATATGGGCTGCAAGCCAGCCTAGGGCATAGCCAATATAAATTGTGAGCGAATAAGGAAGAAAGGCAAAAAGGCGCAGTAGGTTTAGCGCTAGAAAGTTGAAAAGGTTTTGTAACCAGATCATCTTTAGTAATGAATTGATAGTTAACTCTTTAATCCTGCGGCGGCAATTCTGCACCGGCGGGATGCTTATAGCGGTTGTAAGCCCAAATAAATTGCTCTGGAGCTTTTAGGATCGCCTGCTCTAAGGCTTGATTAATTTCGGTAGCGGCAAGTACCGCATCTTCGGAGAGTGGTGCAAGCCTTGTTACTTCCATTAACCAACCCTGACCGAGCGATTTTCGTTTGGCGGTAAACATCAGCACTGGCGTATGGTTGCGATTGGCTAGGCGTGCGGGCAGTGGCGTTGTGTAGGCGGGACGACCAAAGAACGGCACCCAAACGCCTTCCTTCCCATTGGGAACTTGGTCTGGAAGAATACCAATGGCCTCACCTCGCATCAGCGCCCTGGTCATTTGGCGTACACCATTCAAATTGGTGGGTACAAACTCCATATTGGGGTAGGCGCGTTCTGCCTCTACCACTTCGTTCAGCCAAGCTTGTCGAGGCGGACGATACAAAACGGTTGCGGGAAAATGTTGCGCCAATACGCGTGGAATAACTTCAAAGCCACCTAAGTGCGGGGTTAGCATCACTAGACCGCGGCCTTCATTAATAGCGCTCTCAACTACATCCCAGTTTTGAATTTCAACGAGTTTGACTGCTTTTTGTGGGTTTTTCCAAATCCACAAGCAGTCCGAGAAAAGCTTTCCGGAATTGGCAACGGCAGTCCAAAGGACAAAGGGGAGTTGATGGCTCTGAACCACGGCCTTATATTGAGTGCGAAACAGGGTGCGGTATTGCTTAGATCCAATATAGGCTAATAGGCCTAAAAATGCCCCAAGGATCTGCATGACCCCAAGAGGCAGGAGGGCAATCGCGTTGAAGCTCAGCTTAAGAAGTAGTTTTTGCACTCTTCAATGATATTCAATGCTGGCCATAAGGACAAATTTGGCATTTGGCTTGATGATTTTGCCGCTTTTCGGATAGAATTGACCCATCGCCGAGTTAAGACAACTTGCAGGGCGATTCAAAAATTCTGCTAAAGCGTCGCCGTTGTGGTTCCTGGCACGTCGAGTTGTCCAATAGATCGTGTTAATTTTTTAAAGGAATACACAATGTCAAACGATTACTTCTTTACCTCAGAATCCGTTTCTGAAGGCCACCCCGATAAAGTATCAGATCAAATTTCTGACGCTATCTTGGATGCCATTCTGGCCCAAGATCCAACGGCACGTGTTGCCGCGGAAACTTTGTGCAATACCGGCTTGGTCGTTTTAGCTGGTGAGATCACTACGAACGCGAATGTGGACTACATCCAAGTGGCCCGCAATACTTTGCGTGAGATCGGCTACGACAATACTGCCTACGGTATTGACTACAAAGGTTGTGCCGTATTGGTTGCTTATGACAAGCAAAGCCCAGATATCGCTCAGGGCGTTGATAAGGCACATGACGACGGCCTAGATCAAGGTGCTGGCGACCAGGGCTTAATGTTTGGTTACGCTTGCGATGAAACCGCTGAGCTCATGCCTTTGCCAATTCACTTGTCGCATCGTTTGGTGGAGCGTCAGTCTCAATTGCGTCGTGATGGCCGTTTGACTTGGTTGCGTCCAGACGCGAAGTCCCAAGTGACCGTGCGCTATGTGGATGGCAAACCTGACTCTATTGACACCGTTGTGTTGTCTACTCAGCACGATGAAGAAATTTCACTCGAAAAATTGCGTGAAGCAGTCATCGAAGAAATTATCAAACCAGTATTGCCTAAACACTTGATCAAAGGCGCAATTAAATTTTTGGTAAACCCAACAGGCCGTTTCGTTATTGGCGGCCCACAAGGCGATTGCGGCTTAACTGGTCGTAAGATCATTGTGGATACCTACGGTGGCGCAGCTCCTCATGGCGGTGGCGCATTCTCAGGCAAGGATCCATCTAAGGTTGACCGTTCTGCAGCATATGCTGGCCGTTACGTTGCCAAGAACGTAGTTGCCGCTGGTTTGGCAAGCAAGTGTTTAATTCAGATCTCATACGCAATTGGTGTTGCTAAGCCAACCTCAGTCATGGTGAGCACCTTTGGCACGGGCAAGATTTCAGATGAGAAGATTGCCCAATTGGTGTCGGAGCACTTTGACTTGCGTCCAAAGGGTATCGTGAAGATGTTGAACCTTTTGCGTCCAATCTATCGTAAAACTGCTGCTTATGGCCACTTTGGTCGCGAAGAGCCAGAATTTACCTGGGAACAGTGCGATAAAGCGCCTGCATTACGTGCAGCAGCAGGGCTGTAAGCGGTAAATCAGCAGTATGTAGTTGTATTGAAGCGAAATATGGCGAAATTGATTACAATTTCGCCATACCTTCAAGGAGCGTTGCAAGGAATGCTGAGAACCAGCGTTTCCCCAGGCTTGAAGGGAGTGGACGCCTAAACGGAGTTTGCTAATTGCAACCGCGCTCGCTAACCCATGATTCAATGGCTAGCGAGTTTCTACTCCAGCATTGGATCGTATTTAGCTGGAGCATTCATGAGTACCGTTTCTGATTTCAACTTACAAGACTTTGTAGCAACTCGTTGCGCAATTGCGGATATTTCTTTGGCTGATTTTGGCCGTAAAGAAATCGCTATTGCTGAAACCGAGATGCCAGGCCTTATCGCTATTCGTGATGAGTTCGCTGCAGGGCAGCCATTACGTGGCGCACGCATTACTGGTTCATTGCACATGACCATCCAAACTGCCGTCTTAATCGAGACCCTCGAGGCACTCGGTGCAGAAGTGCAATGGGCATCATGCAATATTTTCTCTACGCAAGACCATGCTGCAGCTGCTATTGCAGCTAATGGCACACCTGTATATGCGATTAAGGGCGAGACTCTTGAGCAATATTGGGATTACACCCATCGTATTTTTGAGTGGGCTGATGGCGGCTTCACCAATATGATTTTGGATGACGGTGGCGATGCTACTTTGCTCTTACATCTCGGCGCTCGTGCAGAAAAAGATCAAGCCTGCTTGAATCACCCAACTAGCGAAGAAGAAACCATTTTGTTTGCGGCTATCAAAAACAAACTGGCGCAGGACCCAACTTGGTACTCCACGCGTTTGGCGCAAGTAAAAGGGGTTACTGAAGAAACAACGACGGGCGTACATCGCTTGTATCAAATGTTTGCTAAGGGCGATTTAAAGTTTCCAGCAATCAACGTCAATGACTCAGTGACTAAGAGCAAGTTCGACAATCTCTATGGTTGCCGCGAGTCTTTAGTTGACGCGATTAAGCGCGCAACAGACGTGATGGTTGCCGGTAAAGTTGCAGTCGTTTGTGGTTACGGCGACGTAGGTAAGGGTTCCGCACAAGCATTGCGTGCGTTATCTGCTCAAGTTTGGGTGACTGAAGTGGATCCAATCTGCGCATTGCAAGCGGCGATGGAAGGCTACCGTGTTGTCACAATGGACTACGCTGCTGACAAAGCGGACATCTTCGTTTCAGCAACCGGTAACTACCACGTGATTACACATGACCATATGGCTAAGATGAAGAACCAAGCCATTGTTTGTAACATTGGCCACTTTGACAATGAGATTGATATTGCTGGTATTGAAAAATATCAGTGGGAAGAAATCAAACCTCAAGTTGACCATGTGATTTTCCCGGCAGCCAATGGTAAGCCTGAGAAGCGCATCATTATTTTGGCTAAAGGTCGTTTGGTAAATCTCGGTTGCGGTACGGGCCACCCATCTTATGTGATGAGTTCATCATTTGCGAACCAAGTGATTGCGCAAATTGAATTATGGAATGCAGTCGGCACCAATAAATACCCAGTCGGTGTTTATACATTGCCTAAGCATTTAGATGAAAAGGTTGCACGCTTGCAGTTGAAGACTCTTAATGCGCAGTTGACAGTGCTGTCTGATCAGCAGGCATCCTATATCGGCGTTACCAAGGAAGGTCCTTACAAGGCCGACCACTACCGTTATTAATTAAAGCAATACAAGCCATAGGCCCAAAATCATGGAATTAAGCGTCGAATTCTTTCCTCCTAAAACACCTGAAGGTGAGAATAAGTTGCAGCTGGTGCGCGAGCGCTTGAGTGAATCACTCAAGCCCGCGTTCTATTCCGTGACTTTTGGTGCTGGTGGCTCTACTCAGTCTGGCACTTTAAAAGTAGTGAGCGATATTCATGCTGCCGGTGCAGCTGTTGCCCCACATTTATCTTGCGTTGGCAGTTCTCGCGAGAGTGTTCGGGAGATGCTCAAGCAGTATCAAGCATTAGGTATTAAGCGCATCGTGGCATTGCGTGGAGACCTGCCATCTGGCATGGGTCAGTATGGCGAGTTTCATCATGCAAATGAGTTGGTGGAGTTTATTCGTGCGGAGACGGGCGATTGGTTTCATATTGATGTAGCAGCCTATCCAGAAACGCATCCACAAGCCAAGTCCCCTGCAAGCGATATTGATTTCTTTGTGCAGAAGATGAAAGCTGGTGCCAACTCTGCAGTCACTCAGTATTTTTACAATAGTGATGCCTATTTCCGTTTTGCGGATGAGGCATACGATTTAGGTGTAACTCAGCCGATCATTGCCGGCATCATGCCGATTACCAATAGCAGTCAACTATTGCGATTCTCTGATGCATGTGGCGCTGAGATTCCGCGTTGGATTCGTTTGCGTTTGCAATCTTATGGTGATGACATTGCTTCAATCCGTGCATTTGGCGAAGATGTGGTGACCGATCTGTGTGATCAATTGTTATCTGCTGGTGCCCCGGGTTTACATTTCTACTCACTCAATCAGGCTGATGCTGTTTTAGCGATTGCAGATAACTTAGATCTTGCGAAGTAATTTAGCCTTTTAGGGCTGACTCAGTCAGCATAAAATCTAAGGGCTCATCGTGTGTTTGAGCCTGCCATTGAGCATCATCTAACTGTTGCCAATCAAACCCTAGGCCGAGACACAGTAAGCCGGGTTTAGCTTTGCGCAATTGGGCTAGCGTGCGGTCAAAGTAGCCACCCCCATAGCCAAGGCGCCAATAATGGTTTTTGCTACCCACCTTAGATTGGGACCAGCCCACACAGGGGATGAGAATGCAATCAGGAATGATTAGGCGGCGTTGAGCGTTCTTGGGATCAGGCTCAGGAACATGATGCTTGCTTGGTATGAGTACATCGCCAGGTTCCCAGGTATAAAACTCAAGATGTTTATCAGGGCGCGCAAAAGGAAGTGCTAATTGGCGCTCGTTATTGCTAGAAGCCCAGGATAGGAGTGTAGGGCGTAGATCCGGCTCATTTTGAATGGGTACGTATAGCGCAACAGACGATGGGTTTTGTTGACCCAGGAATTGACTTAGCCCTGCAGTCAGATTGTTCAGACTTTCTGGATAGCTTGCGCCAGCAGCAAAATGCGTTCTTTGCGTTAGCAGTTCTTGGCGTAAAGTTTTTAGCGAATTACCGTGCATACCAGGCATTATCAGGCGAAAATTAATAGATATAGTAAAAAGTAATTATGTATAAGGCTAGATAGTGAAAAAGAAGTTTGATATTCGGATGACTGGGCGTCACAAGCTGGCTGGAGTGTTGTTTTCCGGCTTGATTTTCCTTGCGCCCAATGCCTTTGCTGAAAAAGTTAAAAAACCTAATCTTCCGAAGTCTTATGCAAGTAAGGCAGCTCCTGCTGAAATCACTGATAGCGATAGAACTTTTATTGAGTTGCGTGAAGCGGCTAAGAAGAATGATGTATTTCGGGCGCAGCAATTAGCCTCTAGCTTGCCAAATTATCCCTATGACGACTATGTAGCTTATTTTAGGATTAAGCCTCAGCTCTTTGACAGTGCTGGCGGTGCTAGGGCTGATACCAGTGCCGATGCTCAGGTCAATGGGTTTTTAAGGCAATACGAGGGGACGGCTTTAGCAGATCGGATGCGCAATGATTGGTTGCTTGTGTTGGGTAAGCGCAAGGACTGGGCAAGTTTTGATTCTGAATACGCTAAGTTCGTATTGGATGACGATACTCAAGTGAAATGTTACGCCTTACAGTCCAAGTTAGCGCAGGGTGACAATCCTACAAAATTGGCAATTGACGCACGCGCAGTACTTATTAACCCATCCTATTTTGGTTCCGCTTGCCAAGAATTAGTTCCTGCATTGGTGGCTGCAGGTGGCATGACACCCAGTGAGGCCAAGGCTGTGGGGCGCGCTGCCAGCGAAATGGGATTTGATACGATGTCGCGCCGACTTGGTGGGGAAGATCCCATCGCAGATATTGTCAGGGGCGCCAAAGCAGACCCTGTGAGGACATTTAAGGATTTCTCTCAGAATGCTTCGCGCTACAGCAAAGAGAATCAAGCTGTTGCTTGGGGTGTCATTGGGCAGTTCTTGGCCAAGAAATTAGATTCAAATGCGGACGATGCTTATCGCTTACAACAAGACTTGGGCTACAACGAATTACTTTCTACTGAAAGTCAGGAGTGGAAGGTGCGCGCCGGTTTGCGTGCTAAAGATTGGACGCTAGTGAAAAATGCCATTGAGGGCATGAACCCTGCAGTCCGTAGTCGTGATCCCGCTTGGACCTATTGGTATGGCCGCGCTTTGAAGGCGGATGGTCAGGATGCTAAAGCTCGTGAGAGTTATGAACTCATTGCTGATCAGTACAACTTCTATGGGCAGCTAGCCCGTGAAGAGCTTGGCAAATCCAATCACGCCCCAACACGCACCAAGGTATCCGAGCAGGATATTGATGCGATGGAAAGTCGCAAAGGCTTCATTAGGGGTGATCGTTTTTATGCCATGAATCTGCGCTTTGAAGGTAATCGCGAGTGGAACTGGGAATTGCGCAATATGACGGATAAGCAATTGCTTGCTGCTGCTGAATATGCCAAACGAATTGGCTTATATGATCGCGTAGTCAATACTGCCGATCGAACAAAGCAAGAGCATGATTTTAGTTTGCGTTACCCAACGCCCTACCGTGATGAGTTATCACCGATTGCACGCCAGATTGATTTGAACTTAGCTTGGGCGTATGGCCTTATTCGTCAAGAGTCCCGCTTCATTATGAATGCCTCTTCATCAGTTGGCGCATCAGGCCTGATGCAGGTGATGCCCAATACAGCCAAGTATGTTGCCAAGAAAATTGGTATGGTTAACTACACCAATGACAAGTTGAGTGATACCAATACCAACCTGACTTTGGGAAGCAACTATCTCAATATGGTCTTGATAGATTTAGATGGTTCTTGGGTATTGGCTTCTGCGGCATATAACGCAGGACCATCTCGCTCTAAGGCCTGGCGTGAAAAATTAAGCAGTCCCACTGAAGGGGCGATTTTTGCTGAGACGATCCCATTTAATGAGACGCGCACTTATGTGAAGAACGTTTTATCGAATGCTAATTACTATTCATCAGTCATGCAGGGCCAAGCACAATCTTTAAAGCAGCGCTTGGGGGTGATATCGCCCAAAGCGGCCACTCAATCAGAATTGCCTTAATCACAAAAATCGGACACTATGAAATATGACATTTTTCTTATCGGTGGCAATGGATTTGTAGGGCGAGTGCTTGCGGCAAAACTGCAGGCAGCCGGGTATTCTGTGCTGCTGCCAACGAGTCATCTACCCGCTGCCCGTGACTTACGCATTTTGCCTAAAGTACATTTGGAAGATGCAGACGTGCATGAGTTTGATGAGTTGCAAAATTTATGCGCGCGTATCAAGCCCAATGGAGTCGTTATTAATTTGGTTGGCGTATTGCACGATAAGCCTGCTCAGCCTTATGGCAAGATCTTTAAGGCGGCCCACGTAGACCTGCCTAAAAATATTATGACCGCCATGCAAATGCATGGTCTAAAACGCTATTTACATATGAGCGCATTAGGCGCAGATTCCAATGGCCCTTCAATGTACCAACGCAGTAAGGGTGATGGTGAGCATGAAGTTAAAGGAAGCGGTCTTGAGTGGACAATCTTTAGGCCTTCAGTCATCTTTGGCGCGCAAGACCAATTCATTAATCTGTTTTCAACCTTAACAAAATGGCTGCCAGTGTTGCCTCTAGCCAATTGTGAGGCTCAATTCCAACCAGTCAGCGTAGACGATGTGGCTGATGCGTTTGTAAAGTCTATCAAAATGCCCCAGACAATTCATCAGTCATATGATTTAGTCGGACCTACCGTGTATACGATGAAAGAGATTGTCACTTTTGCAGCCCGCAAAGCACAAACTGCTTGCGCCATTATTCCTGTGCCTGCATTTGTAGGTCGTTTGCAGGCTTTGGCGTTTGAGTTTTTACCAGTGCCGACATTGATGTCACGTGACAATATTGCTTCTATGCAGTTGCCCAATATTCTGCCAGTCAATAGACAAGATGCATTAGTAGAAGTATTTGGTATTAATCGACGCAGCTTAGAAGGCATGAAGTAAGCAAATGAAGATCTACGCTGTTGGCGGCGCCATTCGCGATACGCTCATGGGTTTACCCATGCACGATATCGACTATGTAGTCGTTGGCTCTAGCGTAGATGAAATGCTTGCCAAGGGATTTCGTCCAGTGGGGAAAGATTTTCCAGTATTCCTTCACCCTGAAACTCAGGCTGAATATGCCCTGGCTCGGACAGAGCGAAAAACTGGCAAGGGCTATAAAGGATTTTTGTTTCATGCAGATCCTGCTGTTACCCTCGAGCAGGACTTAGAGCGTCGCGACTTAACAATCAATGCCATGGCGCAAGAAGTCGCTGCTGACGGCAAGCTTATTGGTTCTGTTATTGATCCTTATAACGGCCAACGAGATCTTGCTGAAAAAGTATTTCGTCATGTGTCAGATGCTTTTGCTGAAGACCCATTACGTTTACTGCGGATCGCTCGCTTTGCTGCTCGCTTCCCTGAATTTATTGTCGCCGATGAAACCATGACGGCATTAAAGGCGATTGTGGAGTCAGGCGAGTTAAATGCTTTATCACCAGAACGTATTTGGCAAGAGCTTGCAAGAGGGTTGGTTGCAAGCAGGCCTATGCGAATGTTTCAGGTGCTATTGGATACTGGTGCCGCTAAAATAATTCTTTCTTCATCAGTAGTGGCGGAGCTGCAGAAAGAGCCGTCTCGCGAAAACCTCATGGCACATCTTCATGAAACCCCTGCTAATTTAGAGAGTCGTTGCGCTGTTGTGTTGATGAATACACCTGCTAGTGAAATTCGTTCTTGGTCTGAGTGTGTGCGCATGCCCATCGAGGTACGTGACTTTAGCGAAATCTTTAGCGAATTGAATGTGTTCATCAGTAAAAATCCTCATGGCATCTACCAAGTAGCAGATGTCCTCTCTTGGTTCAATCGCGCTGATGTGTGGCGCAAGCCGGATCGCTCTCAAGCGCTGTTAGATCTTATGAATAGAATTGGTCTGAATGTATCCGGATTGATTAAGGCTATGCAACAAGCGCAGGCTTTGAACCCAGCAGACATTATTGCTGGGCTGGCTGCTGAAGACCGCTCTAATGGCGAAAGAATCCGCAGTGCAGTTGAAACCGCAAGACTTGCAGCAATTACTGTGGCGCTACATTAAAGTCTATTTCTGCCTCTAAGGCCTGGAAGGTCCTCAAGAACATATCCTGGTAGCAGGGCACCTAGCTTCTTTGAAAAAGCAAACGCTTTAAATAGTTCACCCATCTCTGCTTCTGAAAGCAACTTTTGTAACGAGTTGGAGATTGGCAAGAAAGTTTCTGGATTGCTTGGATCGCCAATTTCTAGGGCGATATCTCCGATACCGGCATCCAGCAGAAAGGCTGCTTGATTAGTGAGGTAGACGTCATCAACATTCTCTGCAAGTGCGCTTCTGGCAATCTGCGCCCACTCCACGTGGGTTGTTAAGTCGCATAAGCCAGGTAAATAAAAAGGATCTTGAATAGCATGATGACGATGATGGGCCATCAGAGTGCCTTCAATTCTTTGCGGGTGGTAGTACTCGCTCTCTGGAAAGCCATAATCGAAGGTGAGAAATAAACCAGCATCTAATTGTTTGGCAATCTGGCGAATCCAAGCATTTGCTTGTGGGTGTAATTCGGTGACATAGCCTTCTGAGAAATTTCCACTCAGAAGACTCTCTGGCAGCAAGGCCTGCTCAACGGGCTTACCAGTTTTCCAAAAGAATTTATCTTCGGCAAAGCTCACTCCATACCAATACCAAAAGCCATTTTGGTAAATGATGGCGTCACAGGGAATTGCATCAATCACTTCATTGGCGAGAATGACGCCTTTAAAGTTCTCTGTTAGGGAGCTCAACCAAGAGCATTTTGTGGAGAGCTCAAGTTCTGCTGCAAGCTTATGAAGTCGTTCCTGCTGTCTTTGGGTTAGATCTGGTGAGATCTCAATAATGTCGTAGCCATCTAGCTGGAAACCAAGGTCGTTTAGTCGAGTCAGAATGGACTCGGCCAATTTGCCGGTGCCTGCGCCAAACTCTAGAATCTTAGCGGGAAGGCCTTGAGCCTTGAGCCCCTCGAGGACTGGCAGGATAGTGGAAACAATTGCAGCCCCGAACAGAGGGCTGAGCTCAGGGGCTGTTATGAAATCTCCGCCTGCTCCAAGTTTGTGGGCCCCGGCACTGTAATACCCCATTCCCGGCTCATATAAGGCCATTTCCATATAACGAGAAAAGGCGATCCAGCCGCCTTGGGATGCAATTTCAGTGGCAATTTTGCTGCCTAGGAGCTTGCTATGCTCCATTTCAAGGCTGGTCAAGGTAATATCCATAGCTCGCTAGTCTAAGAGAATTTAATTGAACCCTAGTTCAACTTCCCCATCCAAGCAAAATAAAGCGGTTTTAGTGACCGGTGCAGCTAAGCGCCTGGGTCGTGAAATTGCTTTGCAGTTTGCCCGTCAAGGGTGGGATGTTGCTATTCATTATGGGCGATCTGAGGCTGAAGCCCAGGAGACAGTAGCCCAGATTCAGAAGCTAGGGCGGACGGCGCAAGCATTTCAGGCAAATTTGGCAAATGAAGCAGAAGTCAAAGTACTCTTTGCTGCAGTGGCGAGTCAATTTTCTGGCCTGCATTGTGTAGTGAATAACGCTTCGATTTTTGAGTATGACCGCGCTAACTCCGATTCCAAACTGACCAGTAAAAGCTTGCAAGAACATATGCAGGTGAATGTAGTCACGCCAATTCTATTGGCCCAATTAATGTTCGAAACGCAAAAAAATAATGTAAAAAATAGCGATGATGAATCACTGCCCTCCGTCATCCAATTACTCGATCAGAAACTCATTAATCTCAATCCCGATTATTTGTCATACACCTTATCTAAGGCGGCATTATTGACCTCGGTCGAAGTATTGGCCATGGACTTTGCTCCTTACTTACGTGTAGTCGGTTTAGCCCCAGGAATTTCTCTGCCATCGGGCGACCAAACACAAGCGGGGTTTTCTAAGGCGCATCAGATGACGCCTTTAGGAAAATCATCTACACCGGTTGATATTGCAAAGGCTGCTGTATTTTTAGCGGAGGCAAGCGCAATTACCGGCACTACTTTGTATGTCGATGGCGGTCAGCATCTTTTATCTTCATCACGCGATGTGATGTTTAAAACACCCTAATAAAGCAACTATTTATGCACGCTATTCTTTCTCATCCTGCTTTAGTTGATTGTCGCCGTTTGTTCTTGCGCGACTATGAGATCTACATCAATATCGGTGTACATGATTTTGAGAAGAAGGCAGAACAACGCGTGATTCTGAATGTCGATTTATATATTCCGCTGGCAATGAATACCCCAAGCCAGGATCAGTTGGATGAAGTGGTTGATTATGACTTTATGCGTGAAACCATTAAGGCGCGGGCCTCGCAGGGGCATATTCATTTACAAGAAACCTTTTGCGATGATATCGTGACGGCAATGTTGGTCCATCCAAAAGTGTTGGCTGCGCGCGTCAGCACTGCCAAGCCCGATGTATATCCTGATTGCCATTCAGTCGGCGTTGAAGTATTTCGAATGAAACCAATTTAATTTTTTATGACTGATACTCGCAAAACCGTCTTCGAAGAAAACAAGCTCGAGAAGAAATTGTGTCGCTTAGTTGGTCAAGCTATTGGTGACTTTGGCATGATCGAGGATGGCGACAAAGTCATGGTCTGTGTATCGGGTGGTAAAGATAGTTACGCCATGCTCGACATCCTCTTGAAGTTACGTGAGCGTGCGCCAATCCATTTTGAAATCGTTGCCGTCAATTTAGATCAGAAGCAACCAAACTTTCCTGCAGAAATTTTGCCTAACTATTTAAAGAATTTGGGTGTGCAGTTTCATATTGAGAACCAGGATACTTATAGCATTGTGAAGCGTGTTATTCCAGAAGGTAAAACTACTTGTGGATTATGTTCACGTTTGCGTCGTGGCATCTTGTATCGCGTTGCTGACGAATTAGGCGCAACCAAGATTGCATTGGGCCATCATCGCGACGACATCTTAGAAACGCTACTGTTAAACATGTTCTATGCTGGCAAGTTAAAAGCCATGCCACCTAAATTGCGTTCTGATGATGGCAAACATATCGTCATCCGTCCCCTGGCTTACGTACCAGAAAAATTGCTTGAGCGTTATGCCGCTGATATGAACTTCCCTATTATTCCGTGTGATTTGTGTGGCAGTCAGCCCAATTTACAGCGTGGCGCTATGAAGCAAATGCTACGTGAGTGGGAAAAGAAATATCCAGGGCGGGTCGAAAATCTATTCCGCTCCATGCATCACATCGTGCCTTCCCATCTCATGGATGGCGAGGCCTTTGATTTCCAAAATTTGGAGATCTCGACCGAGTTATCTGGTATTGCTGCTAGATCATCTGGTGATAAGGCAATTGATGAAGCCCAATTAGATGAATTAGCCTGCGGCACCATGATTCAAGGGATTTATAATTCCACCCTATGAACATCGTCATTTTGGCTGCGGGGCAAGGCAAGCGGATGAAATCCGCTTTGCCCAAAGTGCTTCAAACTCTAGCTGGGAAGCCTCTTCTACAGCATGTACTGACCACCGCATTATTCTTGCAGGGCAAGCAGGCTAAAACAGGGCCTATCGTTGTTGTTGGGCATGGCGCAGCTGATGTAAAAGAATTTATAGCAAATGCCAGCCAAGAAGACCCTAGCTTTGGCAAAGTGGCGACTGTGTTACAAGCCGAGCAAAAGGGAACCGGCCATGCTTTGTTGCAGGCTTTGCCCAAAATAGACGTGCAAGAGCCAACTTTGGTTCTATACGGCGATGTCCCCCTCACTAGTAAAAAGACTTTAGCGAAGCTAGCCAAACTGGCTGATGGTGTACGTGGTCAAGATTCTGCATTGGCTCTACTAACACAAGATCTCACCAATCCTACTGGCTATGGCCGCATCGTGCGTGATGCTGATGGCTCAGTACGGGAGATTGTGGAGGAGAAAGACGCAACTCCCGCACAGAAGGCTATCAAAGAAATTAATACCGGCATCATGGTGTTGCCAACTAACGCATTGAAAAGGTGGCTCAAGGCATTACGTTCCAGTAATGCTCAAGGCGAGTATTACTTAACTGATGTGATTGCGATGGCGGTTAAAGATGGTGTGCCCATTCGTACAACGCAAGCAGACTATGAGTTTGAAACCATCGGCGTTAATAGTCGTGATCAGCTCGCAAGCTTGGAGCGCACCCATCAGCTCAACATCGCCAATCAATTAATGGATGCCGGCGTATCCCTAGCCGATCCTGCCCGTATTGATGTACGCGGCACGCTGGAGTGCGGCACGGATGTCTTTATTGATGTGGGTTGCGTATTCGAAGGTTGTGTGACTTTAGCGGTTGGAACCAAGATTGGTCCTTACTGTGTCATCCGCAATAGCGTGATTGGTAAAAATGTTTCCATCAATGCATTCAGTCATCTGGATGGTGCGAAGGTTGGCAATCATTCTGTGGTTGGTCCTTACGCGCGCTTACGTCCAGGTGCTGATTTGGCGAATGATGTACATATCGGCAACTTCGTCGAAGTGAAGAACAGCAAGATCGCTGCTAATAGCAAAGCCAATCATTTAGCGTATGTTGGGGATTCGATAGTTGGCTCTAGGGTCAATATTGGCGCTGGCACGATTACGTGTAATTACGATGGTGTAAATAAGCATCAAACTATTATTGAAGATGATGTCTTTATTGGTTCCGATACTCAGCTGGTTGCACCAGTGCGGGTTGGGCGTGGAGCAACATTGGGGGCAGGTACAACGCTTACCAAAGATGCTCCACCAAATCAATTAACAGTTTCTAGAGCAAAACAAATTTCTATACCGTGGCAACGCCCCGTGAAGCAAGAAAAAAAAGTGGCAGCAAAAAAGACGGCAACTAAGAAAGCCGTGGCTAAGAAAGCCGCAAAGGGTAAAAAATAATGTGCGGAATTGTTGGCGCTGTCTCCCATAAAAATATTGTGGATGTTTTAGTTGAGGGCTTACGTCGCCTCGAGTACCGCGGTTACGATTCTTGTGGTTTTGCAGTAATCAATAGTGATGATGCTCAGCATCCCATTGAAAGAGCCCGCACTACAGCGCGTGTTGCAGAACTAGCGGAGCAGGGCAAAGATTTTCATGGGACGCTTGGAATTGCCCATACTCGTTGGGCTACACATGGCAAGCCTGACACCCAAAATGCCCATCCCCATATTTCTAATGGCTTAATTGCTGTGGTTCACAACGGCATCATTGAGAACTACGAGTCACTTCGTGCGGCGTTAAAAGCAGCTGGGTATGTATTTACCTCAGAGACCGATACAGAAGTCATTGCCCATTTAGTACATCAACAATATGTAGCAACTGGTCAAAAAGATTTGGCGGCATCTGTAAAGGCTGTGCTGCCTAAGTTGCATGGTGCATATGCCATCGGGGTGATTGCACAAGATAGTCCCGACTTATTGGTTGGTGCTCGGGCGGGCTCTCCTTTAGTAGTGGCGCTAGGCGATCAAGAAAACTTCTTGGCTTCTGATGCTCTTGCATTGGCAGGCAGGGCCCATGCCATGATGTATTTGGAGGAGGGTGATATTGCCATCCTTAAAGCAGGTTCAGTAGAAGTGATTGATCAAGCTGGTAAAACTGTACAGCGCGAGACTAAGGCCATGCCAGCTCAATCTGAAGCCGTTGATCTGGGCCCATATCAGCACTACATGCAAAAAGAAATCTTTGAGCAGCCCAGAGCGATTGGTGACACCCTTGCGAATATTGCTGAATTTGGTCCTGCACTCTTTGCTGCCAATCCAGAAGATTGGAAATCGTTTGATCAGATTTTGATTTTGGCTTGTGGTACTAGCTATTACTCTGCCTGCGTTGCTAAGTACTGGCTCGAAGATATAGCCGGCATTCCTACTCAAGTTGAGATTGCTAGCGAGTATCGCTATCGCAATACTGTTTCAAATCCAAACACACTCATCGTAGTAGTCTCTCAGTCGGGCGAAACTGCAGATACCCTGGCGGCATTGCGGCACGCTAAGAGCATGGGACATCGCTTTACTTTAGCTATTTGTAATGTGGCTAGTAGCGCAATGGTCCGTGAAACTGATTGGCACTTTTTGACTAAGGCGGGTGCTGAGATTGGCGTTGCATCTACTAAGGCATTCACTACTCAATTACTGGCCCTTTACCTCTTGGCAGTTTCGATTGCCAAGCGTGCTGGCAGGATTTCTGCTGAAAAAGAAAAAGAGCTCTTGCGCGAGTTGCGTCATCTACCAAAAGCACTTCATGCGGTTTTAGCCCTAGAGCCACAGATCATTGCTTGGAGTGAGGCCTTCTCTAAATGCGAAAACGCTTTATTCCTCGGGCGTGGACTGCACTACCCGATTGCATTAGAAGGTGCCCTTAAACTCAAAGAGATTTCATATATTCATGCCGAAGCTTATCCTGCTGGAGAGTTGAAACATGGCCCGCTCGCATTGGTGACAGAGAAGATGCCGGTAGTGACTGTTGCTCCAAATGACGTCTTATTGGAAAAACTTAAATCCAATATGCAAGAAGTTAAGGCGCGCGGCGGTAAGCTCTATGTCTTTGCTGATCAAGATACGGAGATCGTCAGCAGCGAAGGCATCAACGTGATTCGTTTACCAGAGCACTACGGCAACCTTTCTCCAATCTTGCACGTGGTGCCACTGCAATTGTTGGCCTATCACACAGCCTGCGCTAGGGGAACTGATGTAGACAAGCCAAGAAACTTGGCTAAGAGCGTTACAGTCGAATAAATCTACTCTTTTGAAGTTGACTTCTCAAAGAAGTTGTGGACAAATTTAAGTAGATAAATCAGTGCTTTAGAAAACCCCCTCGTTAATTTTGTGTTCAAATAACTCTTGTACAAGAGGATATTTGTTGCAATTCATGTTTCCCCAAAATGTTCTATCGAAATCTCGCTGGCTTGCGTTGGTTCTTGCAGGCTGTCTTTCTGCATGCGCAGTGGGGCCGGATTTCAAACAGCCTGAGGCACCCAAGACCTCTTCTTATACCGAAACCACCTTATCTAAAAAACTCACCACAGCTCCTGGTGTCCCTGGCGGAACAGAGCAGGAGTTTATAGAAGGTGCTGATATTGAAGCTGGATGGTGGGAATTGTATAAATCTCCCGAGCTCGATGTTCTCATTAAAAAGGCTTTACAACAAAACCCCAATTTAGGTGCTGCGGATGCCGCATTGCGGGCTGCGCAGGAGAATGTCAGCGCACAAGTTGGTGGCCAATATTTCCCAGCGATTAGTGCGGGGGGCGGCCTGACAAGGCAGCTTCAGCCCTCAGCAATCTATGGCCTTCCGTATGGCTCGGATACATACAACTTGTACAACACCTCAGTAAATGTCACTTATAAGTTGGATGTGTTTGGTGGAGCGCGTCGTGCGGTTGAGGGCGCTAGAGCACAAGCTGAAGTGGCGCAGTTCCAACTAGAGGGAGCATATTTATCCTTAACTTCCAATATTGTTACTGGTGCCATTCAAGAGGCTGCGCTCAGAGAGCAGATGCAGGCTACTGAAGAAATCTTGAAAGCCCAAACCAATTTGGCAGAGGTTACTGAAAAGCAGTTGGTCATTGGTACTGTTTCAAAGGTTGACGTTACCTCGCAGCGAACTTTGGTTTCCAATTCTCAAGTGGATCTATTCAATTACGAGAGAAACTTGGCTTTTGCGCGTAATCAGTTGGCCGTCCTGACTGGAGAGGTGCCGAGTAACGCGAGCATCACCAAGTTTGATTTAAGTAAATTGCACTTACCGGAAAAATTGCCACTCTCCGTGCCGTCAAACCTCATTCGACAGCGCCCGGATGTCCGGGCCGCAGAAGCGCAACTCAAGGCGCAGAATGCGTTTGTAGGTGTTGCCACTGCCAACTTGTTGCCGCAATTTAACATCACCGGTTCGATTGGCTCTGCGGCCTTAACATCTGCTAATTTATTCGGCCCGAATTCTTCTTTATGGTCTATTGGCGGCGGCATATTGCAACCACTGTTCCAAGGCGGTCAGTTATTAGCTCAACGTCGTGGAGCAATTGCCAATTATGAACAGGCAGCTTTCCAGTATCAAGCTACTGTCCTCAAAGCTTTTCAGGAAGTTGCTAATGCTCTCCGAGCCTTAGAGACTGGCGCTCAAGCCTTAAAAGCAGCTTCCGATGCTGAGCGTTATGCCTATGAAACCTTAGACTTAGTTCAGCAGCAATATAAGTTAGGTACAGCCAGTTATCTCGCAGTTTTGTATTACCAAAATCAATATCAACTTGCTAAGGTCAAATCAGTTTCGGCTCAAGCGACTCGATTTTCTGATACAGCAGCTTTATTTGTAGCATTAGGTGGCGGTTGGTGGAATCGTACTGGCCCCGCTTTTCAACCAAAAGACATAGCGAACAAAGATCAAAATGAAACTTCTGGAAACAATTAAGACTAAGGTCATTACTGCTGCATGTGCAGTATGGACCTGGATGCTCGCCAAGGCGGAAGCGTGGAAGCTGCGCGAGAAGTGCATCGCCTTTTGGGAAAAAGCAAAAGCCTTGTGGGCTCGACTGGGTCAAAAGTGGCGCAATACAAAAGCCCATGAAAAGCTGATGGCTATGGAGCCTTTGCAGCGTCGCATGATCATCATGCTATGTGGAGTATTTTTATTGCTTGGTCTGATCTTTGCTTTCAATCAGTTCAAGACTTTCATGATTAAACATTTCATTTCAGGCATGGGATTGCCGCCTGCAACCGTTTCAACCATGGTCATTGCTGCAGAACCATGGCAACCAAAACTAACGAGTGTTGGCAATATCCGCGCCTTTAGGGGTGTTGATCTCAGCACTGAGATTGGCGGTTTAGTGCTAACCGTGCCAATTAAGTCTGGCATGGATGTTAAAGAGGGCGATCTACTGATTAAGCTGAATGATGCTTCTGATGTAGCCCAGCTAAATTCATTGAAAGCGATGGCTGATCTCGCCAAAGTCATTAATGAGCGAGATAAACAGCAATTGGCAATTCAAGCGATTAGTAAAAATGTATTTGATACCAGCAAAGCAGATGCCAAATCTAAACAAGCGCAAGTAGAAGCTCAGATCGCACTAGTGGCCAAGAAAAACCTCAAAGCACCATTTAGTGGGCGCGTCGGTATTGTGTCCATTAACCCAGGGCAGTTCGTTAACCCCGGCGATAAGTTACTGACTTTGCAAACCCTCGACCCCATCTTTGTGGATTTTAATTTGCCCCAAAGTAATGCAGAGCAAATTCAGGTAGGGCAAGAAATTGTTGTCACCACCGATGCATTTAAAGATGCGAGCTTTACTGGAAAGATCACTGCGGTAAGTCCTAAGGTCGATGCCAATACGCGCAACATTCAGGTTGAAGCACAAATTGCCAATCCTGATAAGAAAGTCCTGCCTGGCATGTTCGCCAATGTGAATATCAAGCTTGGTGATGAAGTGAAGTTATTAACCTTGCCTCAAACTGCTGTGACCTACAACCCTTATGGCTCTACAGTATTTATTGCCAAACCTACAGGCAAGAAAGATAAACAAGGTAATCCAGCTTTAGAGGCTCAGCAAGTCTTTGTTACTACTGGCGCTGCTCGTGGCGATCAGGTCTCAATCCTTAAAGGTCTTGATGAAGGCGTAACGGTTGTGACTAGCGGTCAGCTAAAGATAAAGAATGGTACGCCGCTCATTATTAATAACAAGGTGCAGCCATCAAACTCACCAGACCCTAAGCCGCAGGAATAAGCAGTAGATGAATTGGACTGACATATTCATCCGTAGGCCAGTGCTATCACTGGTTGTGAGTGCGCTCGTGTTGGTATTTGGATTGAAGGCTTTAGGTTCCTTACCAGTCAATCAGTACCCACAAACCCAGAATGCGATTGTCACGATTACAACCGCATACTACGGCGCAGATCCAGAAACCATTGCTGGTTTTATTACTCAGCCATTAGAAGCTTCGGTTGCTCAGGCGCAGGGCATTGATTACTTGTCCTCTACTAGTGTGAGTGGCGTTTCAACCATCATTGCTACTTTGAAGTTGAACTATGACTCTAATGCGGCACTTACTCAGATCCAAACCCAAATCAGTGCAGTTAAGAATCAACTGCCACCACAAGCTCAGCAGCCCGTATTAACAGTGCAAGTGGGTCAGTCCACGGCAGCTATGTATATGGGTTTTTATAGTGACGATATTCCTAATAATGCGATCACTGATTATTTGCTGCGGGTGGTTAAGCCTAAGCTGGACTCGGTTGAAGGTGTGCAGAACGCTGAAATTACTGGTGGTAGGAAATTTGCTTTACGCGCTTGGTTGGATCGCGAAAAGATGGCCGGACTGGGTGTCGGAGCAGATGATGTCTATAGCGCAATGTCTGCCAATAACTATTTATCGGCGGTAGGTAGTACTAAGGGCGATATGGTCGCGGTCGACCTGGTTGCTGGTACTGACTTGCATACCTTGGATGAGTTCCGTAAGTTGGTTATTAAAAAAGATGGCGTGAATATCGTGTATCTGGACCAAGTAGCCACAGTCACTTTGGGTTCAGAGGATTACAACACCAACGTCGCGTTTAGCGGCAAGAAATCGGTCTTTATTGCGATTAAGGTTGCCCCTCAAGCCAATCTATTGGACGTTGCTCAGCGCGTGCGAGATGCGGTCCCGGATATTCAGAAGCAACTGCCAGTTGGGATGACTGGCAAGGTTGTTTATGACTCAACCATGTTTATTACCAGCTCAATTGATGAGGTAGTGTCGACCTTATTGGAAGCACTATTAATTGTGACCGTAGTGATCTACTTATTCTTGGGTAGCTATCGCGCTGTTGCGGTTCCGGTGATTGCAATGCCTCTTTCTCTTATTGGCACCTTCTTCTTAATGCAAGTCTTGGGTTACTCCATTAATCTTCTCACTCTGTTGGCATTGGTGTTGGCAATCGGATTAGTAGTGGATGACGCCATCATTGTGGTGGAGAACGTCGACCGCCATATGAAAGAAGGCAAGTCACCGCTTGAGGCTTCTTTAATTGCTGCGCGTGAATTGGGTGGACCCATTCTAGCGATGACAGTAGTATTGATTGCGGTGTACATCCCCATTGGCTTCCAGGGCGGTTTAACGGGCGCACTCTTTACTGAGTTTGCGTTTACTCTGGCAAGTGCGGTCGCAGTCTCAGGTTTAATTGCGTTAACACTATCGCCGATGATGTGCTCTCGAATCTTTACTGAAGCACAAGAAGCATCTCCATTTGTACAGAAAATAGATCGCATCTTTGATAAGGTACATCACAGCTATCAGAGTACTTTGCGCAATCTTCTCAGTACATGGCAGGTCATCATTGTGATGGGTGCTATTCTTTTGGGTGGTGTTGCCTATTTATACGCAACGGCCCGCGCTGAATTGGCACCCACTGAAGACCAAGGTATTGTTTTGATGCAAGCTTCTGGACCGCCTAATAGTACGGTTAATCAGATGCAGACTTATGCTGATCAGATTTATCAAATCTCTAGCGCAGAACCTGAATATGAACAAATGTTCCAGATCACCAGTCCAACCAGTAGTTTCGGTGGCGTTCTCTTAAAAGATTGGAATCAGCGTAGTCGTAATGCCACTAAATTCCAAGAAGATATGCAGAACAAGTGGAATACGATTGCCGGCGCTCGGGTTGCCGCTTTCCAGTTCCCAGCTTTGCCCGGTGCGCAGGGTCTGCCAGTTCAGGTGGTGATCACAACTACTGAGTCCTATGACCAGCTCAATGAGGTTTCTCAAGCGGTGCTGGACAAAGCACGACGTAGCGGCAATTTCTTCTTTGTTGATTCTGACCTTAAGATCGATAAGCCTCAGGACGTATTGGTAATTGATAGAGAAAAAGTCGCTGCTTTGGGGATGACGCAGCAGCAAGTGGGTGCGGCCTTATCGGCAGCTCTTGGCGGTGGTTATGTCAATTACTTCTCAGTATCGGGCCGCTCCTATAAAGTCATCCCGCAAGTGAAGCAAATAGATCGACTCAATCCTGAGCAGATCTTGGATTACTATATTCGCACGCCAAGTGGTGCGATGATTCAGGCCCGTACCATTGCATCGATCAAGCAAAAGGTTGTTCCCCAATCCATTAATCACTTTCAGCAACTGAATTCAGCCACGATCTCTGGTGTGAGTACACCTTTTATTTCGCAAGCTGATTTGCTGGAGTACATGCGTCAGGCCTTGAAAGAGGTTGCGCCTAGTGGATATAGCATGGATTACGCAGGCCCTTCACGACAATTTATGGCGGAGTCGGGCGGCTTCTTAGTGACAATGTTCTTCGCGATTTTGATCGTGTTCTTAGTGCTAGCCGCTCAGTTTGAAAGCTTCCGTGATCCGATTGTGATTCTAGTTTCAGTGCCGCTAGCTTTATTTGGCGCATTGATATTTATTAATCTTGGTTTTACAACGCTCAACGTTTATACGCAGGTAGGCTTGGTAACACTCATGGGGCTTATTAGTAAGCACGGCATTTTGATTGTGGAATTTGCTAATGAGTTGCAGGTTGCTGGACGTAGCAAACTCGATGCCATTATTGAGGCAAGCAGCGTTCGCCTCAGACCAATTCTAATGACGACAGCTGCCATGGTGTTAGGTGTGGTGCCCCTGGTGATTGCATCCGGTGCGGGTGCTGCCGGGCGTCAATCAATGGGCATCGTCATTTTTACAGGCCTGTCGATTGGGACGCTCTTTACATTGTTTGTTGTGCCTGCCATGTACCTCTTCATCGGGGCAGATCATCATGCGAAGAAATTTATCCAGCAGTAGGTAGGAGAATGGATGTGACTAGGAAGTTAAAAAGGTGAACAGATGTTCACCTTTTTAACTAGCAGCATTGTTAAATCTTTCTGTTATTACTTCACGATGTTGAGCTCTTTTTCAGCGATCTCACTATATTTAGTTTCATTTTCTAGGCGCTTTATCCAAGCATTGATATTTTTGAGATCAGCACGTGGCCCTGTTTCTTCAGGGAAGGCTTCATGTAGAAGAATCCAGCGACCTACGCAAAGTGCTAGCGCAATATCACCAATATGAAATTGATTCCCAGAACAGTATTTCTGATTGGCTAAGGTCTGGTCTAGAAGGCTCAGCAGACTATTGGTATCTTGATATGACTTGCGAATCGCATCGTAATTACGCTCTGCTGCAGGTACGCGCGTGAGCCCCAAGAACGGGGTACGCAGTGCTGGCCACATCGTGCCCACTTGCCAATCTAGCCACTTTTCAGAGCCGTACTGACTGGCAATATCGATAGGGAATCGTTTTTGTTTATCGTACTGGCGCGCTAGATAACGCATGATGGTGTTTGATTCCCAGAGAATGAGATCGCCATCTTCCAGTGTTGGTACAAGGCCATTGGGGTTGATTTTCAAAAACTCAGGAGTGCGATTAAGGCCAAAATGAAGACCTGCATCAATGCGCTCAAAGTTTTTGCCTTCCTCGAGCCCTAACTCAGAAAGACACCATAAAACTTTTTGTACGTTGATAGAACTTTTTCTACCCCACAAACGCATCATATTATTTCCTTCGTTTTATGGCGACTTAAACAGTTTTGATTTCAGCTAAATCTAGTCCCATGAATTTACTGCGCGCAAAAATCAGCGGCTCAAGTTCAGGATGATTTTTTAAGCTTAAGACTTTCGCAACAATGATGTTGTGGTCGCCGCCTATGTGAACAGAAACCGTTTCGCATTCATAGTAGGCAACACAACCGTTGATCTGCTCAAGCCCACTCTTGGTAGTTTGGTGAGAGATCTTATCAAATTGCTTCTCTTTTACTTTGGCAAAGTGCATTGCTAAGTCTTCTTGAGAGCGTTCAAGTACATGAATCAGTTGCTTTTGACCCACTTCAAAATAGGGCATCAGGCGAGAATGTTTATTGAGGCTCCACAAAATCAGTGGCGGCTCTAAAGAGACCGTATTAAACGAGCTAATCGTGATGCCGTGGGCTTGCCCATCAGCATCTAGGCAGGTGATGACTGTAACCCCAGTTGCAAACGATGCAAATCCAGTGCGGAGTTCTTGCGAAGTAAACGGGGCCATCAATCTCTTGCTTATTTAGCGTCGGCTTTTTGTACAAGCGTAATCGTTGTGCCGGGAATCGGAGTCAATACCTCGTTCTCTTCAGCTTTTACGCATTTGAAGCGATATTCTTTCCCGGCCTTAGACAAGAAGCTGGCGCCTTCATAAAAATCGCCTTTACAAGTCTTGGTAGCAAAGTCCATAACATCCTGAGGATCGGCGCTAGAGGTAATTAGGCGCATGTTCCCCATGGACATATTAATCTGGGTGGAATAGCAGCCAGAGAGCAGTGAGCCAGAAAGTGCGGTTAATAGTAGAATTTTTTTCATGGAAACCTCCATAATCAACAATGCTCGTTAGGATAAACCCTTTGGGGATTTGTTGTGGGGAATTACTCCGCTTGAAAAGGAATGAATATGTTTAAAGCTATTTTGGTAAAGAAAGATGATCAGGGCTACCGTGCTGAGTTGGCCCAGGTTGATGAGGCGAGCCTGCCAGAAGGGGATGTGAAGGTTAAGGTCCTTTATTCCACTCTCAATTACAAGGATGGCTTAGCGATTACCGGTAAGGGTCCTGTAGTGCGGAGCTTTCCAATGGTGCCGGGGATTGATTTTGCTGGTGAAGTCCTTGAAAGTAGTCACCCAGACTTTAAGGTTGGAGATATGGTGCTCCTGAATGGCTGGGGTGTAGGAGAGGGACATTGGGGCGGATTGGGCCAGATGGCCCGAGTCAAGGCTGACTGGCTGATCCCTCTGCCAAAAGGTTTTTCGGCCAAGCAGGCCTTGGCAATTGGCACGGCTGGATATACCGCCATGTTATGCGTCATGGCTTTGCAGAAGCACGGCCTTAAGCCGAGCGATGGCGAGGTCTTGGTAACTGGTGCGGCTGGTGGGGTAGGTAGCTTCGCCATTGCCTTATTAAGCAAACTAGGCTTTACCGTGGTGGCGAGCACAGGCCGCATGGCTGAGGCAGATTATCTAAAGAAATTAGGCGCTACCGAAGTGATTGATCGTGCGGCTTTATCGGCACCAGGCAAGCCTTTGGCAAAAGAGCGTTGGGCTGCGGTGGTCGATAGCGTTGGAAGTCATACTTTAGCGAATGCGTGTGCGCAAACAAAGAGCGATGGCGCGGTAGCAGCATGCGGCCTGGCACAAGGCATGGATTTTCCATCTAGCGTTGCACCCTTTATTTTGCGTGGCGTCACTTTGTATGGCGTCAATAGCGTGACTGTGCCACGAGCAAAACGAATTGCTGCTTATGAACAGCTGGCTAAATTGGTAGACCTAAAAACCTTGGATGAGATCTCACACGAAATTAGTCTAGAAGAGTCGATCAAATATGCAGCAGAGTTAATGGCTGGAAACGTACGCGGACGTCTTATCGTAGATGTGAATAAATAAACAGCAACGATGAATGCAAATGGTTTATTGGGTTTGTTCTGGTTTGCGTGCAGCAAGTTGTGCGCAAACCTTAAGCTTCTCCGGATCTGAGAGCTCTGACCAATCTGCAATTTCAGCAAGGGTGCGATAGCAGCCGCGGCAAAATCCGTTCTCTGGATTCATGTCGCACCAATTAACGCAAGGCGATGGAACTGTTGTCAAAGTAAACCCAGGAATAGAAGAATAAATATTAAAAATGAATACTAAAAATCAAGCAATCACAAACGATGCTGTTCATTATCCCTTAGGAGATGCTCTGCCGGAACCAGGCAGTACGATTGAGGTTGCCCCAGGTGTCTATTGGCTCAGAATGCGCTTGCCCTTTGCCTTAGACCATATTAACTTGTGGCTTTTGCGCGATCAGTTTGATGGTATTGAGGGCTGGACGATTATTGATTGCGGCATCGCCAATGATGAAACACGTGCATCGTGGGAGCAGATTTTTGCCACCCATCTCCAAGGCCTCCCCGTACTACGTGTGCTGGTGACGCATATGCACCCTGATCATGTGGGCCTCTCCCAATGGTTATGTAAGCGCTGGAATGCGCCTATGTGGATATCCATGACGGATTACTTAACGGCACAGTGGTTAAGTCACAAGGAGGGTGGCGCGGCAGTGGGCGCGCTGGCTGGAGGCGGAGGCTCGGCAGATCATTTTCAGAAGCATGGTTTGAGTGCGCCTGAGGATCTGGAGAAAATTCGGGGACGCTCTAGTTACTACAGCAATATGGTCCCTGGGGTTCCACGTCAATATCGTCGCATTATTGATGGTGAGAAGATTGCTATTGGCGGCCATCAATGGCAAGTCATTATGGGTTACGGTCACGCACCTGAGCATGCATCCTTGTTTTGCAAAGCGCTTGGTGTATTAATTTCGGGAGATATGCTGTTACCGCGTATCTCAACCAATGTCAGCGTCTATGACGCTGATCCCGAGGCTGATCCTTTGGGTTTGTATTTAGATTCTTTGGATCAATATTTGCCATTGCCGGATGACACCTTGGTGTTGCCATCACATGGCAAGCCATTTACAGGAATGAAGCCAAGGATTGCGCAATTAAAGGCGCATCACGATGACCGGTTAGCAGATACCCTTGGGGCATGTAAAAAACCGGCACACGCTAGAGAAATTGTGCCGGTCTTGTTTAAGCGGGAATTAGATATTCACCAAATGACTTTTGCCATGGGCGAGGCTATTGCCCATCTGAATTACCTACTTCGTCGAGGAAAGTTGAGTCGCCAGCTTTGCGAGGACGGCGTGTTCCGGTTTTGCGTGGTTTAGTGCTGCTGGCCTTCGTTCCAGAGGATTCGCCAGAACTCGTTGCTGCTGCCCCTGCTGCAGAGACCGCATCACCAAAGGATTTAAGCGCCATCATCGTCGCATGTTGAACTTCAAGCCCCTGGATGGTTGATTTAAGAATGTTGAGATTAAGGTTTAGCCAATTCTCAACGCTCTTAAGGTCTTTAATGCGTTTTTCAAGCTCATCCACATCCAAGCCCGGGAAGGCGCCGAAGCCGCTGGCACCCTTAGAGCTATCGCTAGTGAAGGGAAATTGGCCTGCTTGGCCGGTAGCACTCTGCCCCCACATGGTTTTAAACATCTCAAGGCTTTGGTTGAATTCTGGCATTGCTCCGAACATATAGATCCCGGGTTAGATAAAAAGGTGGCTTTACCAATAGAATAAGGGATTCTAGAGATTATTCCCGGTTAAGCAATGCAATCTAATGGTTTATCCCATCCGTATACACGTGGTCAGGCGCTCCCAGAGCTTTTAAAGCAGCGCATTCTCATTTTGGATGGCGCTATGGGCACCATGATTCAGCAGCATAAGCTGACTGAGGCGGATTACCGCGGCCTACCCAGCAATACCCGCTTTGCCGATCACCCAAGTGATATCAAAGGCAATAATGAATTGTTGGTGCTGACTCAGCCAGAGATTATTAGCAAAATTCATGAGCAATATTTGGATGCTGGTGCTGACATTATCGAAACGAATACTTTTGGCGCTACTTCCGTAGCGCAAGAGGATTACAAAATGGCAGGCCTTGCACGCGAGATGAATGTCATCTCAGCACAGTTGGCCCGTGCAGCCTGCACGAAATACAGCACTCCTGATAAACCTCGATTTGCAGCTGGCGCTATTGGACCAACACCAAAGACAGCAAGCATTTCGCCAGATGTAAATGATCCAGGTGCACGCAATGTCACCTTTGATGCTTTACGGGCTTCTTATCGCGAGCAGATTGAAGGACTCTTTGAGGGCGGTGTTGATTTGTTTTTGGTAGAGACCATTTTCGACACTCTGAATGCCAAAGCAGCTCTGTTCGCTTTAGATGAATTCTTTGAAGAGACTGGCAATCGTTTGCCGGTGATGATTTCAGGAACAGTGACCGATGCTTCTGGCCGAATTCTTTCTGGGCAAACTGTTGAGGCGTTTTGGAATAGCCTGCGTCACATCAAGCCCCTTACCTTTGGTTTGAATTGTGCTTTGGGTGCCGCATTGATGCGTCCATATATTGCTGAGCTCGCGCGTATTTGTGATGCTGCTGTTTCTTGTTACCCCAATGCCGGTTTGCCAAATCCAATGAGCGACACTGGCTTTGATGAGACTCCGGAAATTACTTCTAGCTTGGTTGATGGTTTTGCAAAAGACGGTTTAGTCAATTTAGTGGGTGGTTGTTGCGGCACCACACCAGATCACATTCGCGCAATTGCCAATGCAGTAGCAAAGCGTAAGCCACGAGCCTTCTATCTTGAAGGCGCGGAGGTGGTGGCATGAGTCAATTGAAGAACCAAAAAACTATGCCAGCGATGAAGTTGTCAGGCTTAGAGCCATTCAACGTCACGGCTGACCTTGGCTTTGTTAATATTGGTGAACGTACTAACGTTACCGGCTCTAAAGCATTCTCGCGCATGATTTTGAATAATCAATTTGATGAGGCGTTAGTAGTAGCAAGACAGCAAGTAGAGAATGGCGCGCAAGTCATCGACATCAATATGGATGAGGCTATGTTGGATTCTGAAGCGGCAATGACACGCTTCTTGAATTTGATTGCTTCGGAACCAGATATTGCACGCGTGCCGATCATGATTGACTCCTCCAAGTGGAGTGTCATCGAGGCGGGATTGAAATGTATTCAAGGTAAGCCGATCGTGAACTCCATCTCCCTGAAAGAGGGAGAAGATTCATTTAGAAAGCAGGCACGTTTAATTCGTCGCTATGGTGCTGCTAGTGTCGTCATGGCTTTTGATGAGGCTGGTCAGGCTGATACTTTTAAGCGCAAAACAGAAATTTGTCAGCGTTGCTACAAAATCCTCGTAAATGAAATCGGTTTTCCTGCCGAAGATATTGTTTTTGATCCTAATATCTTTGCGATAGCCACGGGCATTGAAGAGCATGACAACTACGCAGTGGACTTTATTAATGCCACTCGCTGGATTAAAGAAAATCTTCCTGGCGCAAAAGTCAGCGGTGGCGTATCAAACGTCAGCTTCTCATTTCGCGGTAACGATCGCGTGCGTGAAGCGATCCATACAGTCTTCTTGTATCACGCCGTTCAGGCTGGCATGGATATGGGGATTGTTAATGCCGGACAGTTGGGCGTCTATGCTGACTTAGACCCAGAGTTACGCGAGCGCGTTGAGGATGTAGTACTCAATCGCTTTAAAGAAAAAGAAGGCAAAACGCCTACTGAGCGTTTACTCGATATTGCCGAGCAATTTAAAGGTGGTGGCGCTAAGCAAGTTGAAAACTTGGTATGGCGCGAAGCCCCAGTTCGTGAGCGTTTAACCCACGCACTGGTGCATGGCATCACTACCTTTATTGAAGAAGATACTGAAGAGTTACGCGCACAAATTATGGGTGAGGGCGGCAGGCCAATCGAAGTGATTGAAGGCCCACTTATGGACGGCATGAACGTCGTCGGTGATTTATTTGGTGCCGGCAAAATGTTTTTACCTCAAGTAGTTAAGAGTGCGCGAGTGATGAAGCAGGCAGTAGCGCTACTGATTCCTTATATTGAGGAAGAGAAACGTTTACATGTAGCGGCAGGCGGCGAAGCTAAGGCCAAGGGCAAGATCGTGATGGCTACTGTAAAGGGAGATGTTCACGACATTGGTAAAAATATTGTGACCGTCGTACTGCAATGTAATAACTTTGAAGTTGTCAACATGGGTGTCATGATTCCGTGTGCGGAGATCTTGAAAAAAGCCAAAGAAGAGAAGGCTGACATCGTTGGGCTCTCAGGCTTGATCACACCGTCTTTGGAAGAGATGACGTATGTGGCGCAAGAGATGCAGCGTGACGATTATTTCCGTGAGCGCCAAATTCCTCTGATGATTGGTGGCGCTACAACCTCACGCGTTCACACGGCAGTGAAGATTGCGCCTCATTACGATGGACCGGTTGTTTACGTGCCTGATGCATCTCGTTCCGTATCCGTAGCATCGAGCCTATTGTCAGATGAAGGCGCCAATAAATTCATTCAAGATTTACGCGATGACTATGTACGTATTCGCGAACAGCATGCCAATAAAAAAGCAGCGCCAACAATTTCATTAGCAGCAGCACGCAAGAATCGCGAGCTGATTGATTGGGCTACTTATGTGCCCGAGAAGCCTAAGTTCATTGGACGTCGGGTCTTTAAGAACTTTGCATTAAGTGACATTGCTAAATACATTGATTGGACACCGTTCTTCCAAACCTGGGATTTGGCTGGCAAGTTTCCAGCAATTTTGGACGATGAGGTGGTGGGTGTTGAAGCCCGCAAGGTATTCGAAGACGCCAAGGCCTTGCTGGATAAGCTGATTAAAGGCCAATGGTTGCAGGCCGATGCAGTCGTTGCTTTTTACCCAGCCAATGCGGTTGGTGATGACATTGTTCTGTACAGCGATGAAGCGCGTGAGCATCCATTATTCGCTTGGCATAACTTGCGTCAACAGGCAGAGCGTCCTGTTGTCGATGGAGTGCGTAGACCTAACCGTTGCTTGGCAGACTATGTTGCGCCAAAAGATTCTGGTGTGGCTGATTACCTTGGTTGTTTCGCGGTCACTACCGGTCATGGCGTTGAGAAAAAAGTTGCTGAGTTCCAAGCCAAACATGATGACTACAGCGCGATTATGTTGAAGGCTTTAGCCGATCGTTTGGCTGAAGCGTTTGCAGAGTTGATGCACCATCGCGTCAGAACTGATCTGTGGGCTTATGCGACTGATGAGATTTTGACGAATGATCAAATGATTAATGAGCAATATCGTGGCATCCGTCCAGCCCCTGGCTACCCAGCATGTCCAGCGCATGAAGTAAAAGAAGATTTACTGCGCGTATTGGGTTCGGAGGATATTGGGATGACCTTGACCGAGTCTATGGCTATGAATCCCGCTTCAAGCGTTAGCGGCTTCTACTTGGCACATCCTGATGCACGTTACTTTAATGTGGGTAAGGTATCGGCAGACCAGGTTGAGGACTTGGCGAAACGTCGCGGCGCATCTGTTGACGATATTCGTCGACAGATATCTAGCTCCCTAGATTAAACGCCCCACAAGACAGGTTCGTCCTTACCTTTGGCTTGTTTCATGAGCTCCAAGAAGGGGTAAGCACGTTGGCCAAGTCTATCGGCAAGTTTGGGGGCTTCAGAACCTCCCTCATCACCGGTTTTTGAACGTTCTTCCAGATCTTTGAGGATGGCTGTTTCGAGGGCTGTGATCAGTGCTGGGAGTTGCTCAATCGTCAGAATTCCCCGCGGCTCCAAGGGTCGACCCAAAACATCGAATATCCGCTTGGTCAAATCAGCCAGCATGATGACATCTGGGCCCGCTTTTGAACGAAATTGATAGATCATTTCTATAGCTTACCACCTGATAAACTCACTCTTCTATGTTGTTAACCAATAAAAACCAATTAATTGAGATGCTGAGCGGAGCCTTGCAGGCTTTGGCTCAAGAGCGCGGGTTAGGTGAAGCCCCGCAGCCCCGTTTGGAACGCCCTAAGGCTGTTGATCATGGTGATGTGGCATGCAATATCGCACTGCAACTTTCGAAGGCCTGGAAGTTAAATCCTCGGGAGTTGGCCCAAGCGCTGGTAGCTCATTTGCAAAAGCAACCTGGATTTAATCAGCTGATTGCTTCTTGTGACATTGCAGGTCCTGGGTTTATTAATTTCCGCCTCAGCAATGCAGCTAAAACTACCGTGGTTCAGGAGGTGTTGACTGCTGGATCAAAATTTGGCGAGCTTGCCCCTGGCTCCAATCCCACAGCAAGCGCCATGATTGAGTTTGTCTCGGCAAATCCTACGGGCCCATTGCATGTTGGTCATGGTCGTCAAGCAGCTCTTGGTGATGCCTTAGCAAATTTGTTGGCAACGCAAGGTATTAAAGTGCATCGTGAGTTTTATTACAACGATGCCGGTGTGCAGATTGCTAACTTGGCACTATCTGTGCAAGCGCGCTTGAATGGTTTGAAGCCGGGTGATGCAACGTGGCCTGAGCAGGCTTATAACGGTGAATATATTGCTGAGATTGCTACCGCTTATAAAACCTCCCCAGCATATCGCGCTGATTTGCCTTCTACAGAAAAGATCGAAGCGATTCGTCAGTTCGCAGTTGCCTATTTGCGCCACGAGCAAGATATCGATTTAAAAATCTTTGGGGTCAAGTTTGACTGCTATTACTTGGAATCTTCCTTGTATACCGATGGTGGTGTTGCGCAAATTGTTCAAGACTTACAAGGCATTGGCAAAACGTATGAAGCCGATGGTGCTTTGTGGTTGAAGTCGACCGATGATGGCGATGACAAGGATCGCGTTATGCGCAAATCCGATGGCAGTTACACCTACTTTGTTCCGGATGTGGCTTATCACGCTAGCAAGTGGCAACGTGGGTTTGCGAAGGTCATTAACGTGCAAGGCAGCGATCACCATGGCACGATTGCTCGCGTGCGCTCTGGTTTGCAGGGCGTTGCACAAAAGCGGGGTTGGGATATTCCCAAAACCTATCCAGAATATGTACTGCATAAGATGGTGACTGTTATGCGAAACGGAGAAGAGGTCAAAATCTCCAAGCGTGCTGGTTCTTATGTCACAGTCCGGGATTTAGTCGAATGGTCTGGTGGCATTACGCCAGAAATGAGTCCAGCAGAAAGAGATTTAGCATTACAACGAGGTCGCGATGCTGTCCGTTTCTTTTTGATCTCTCGCAAGGCTGATACTGAGTTTGTGTTTGATATCGATTTGGCGCTACAGCAGAATGATGAAAATCCAGTGTTCTATGTGCAATATGCACATGCACGGATTAGCTCGATCTTGCAGCAATGGGATGGGCAAATTTCTGATTTGAAATCCGCCGATCTATCTCTATTGCAGAGCAAGGCTTCAGATCATTTGCTAAGACGGTTAGCAGAGTATCCAGAGGTGTTAACTGACGCAGCCGCTGATTTAGCACCACATGCATTAGCCTTCTATTTGCGGGATTTAGCAGGAGATTTCCATACCTTTTACAACGCAGATCGTGTTCTGGTAGATGATCAGGCTTTGAAGCTAGCCAGGCTGGCTCTCCTATCCGCCACTCGCCAAGTGCTGCAAAATGGTTTAAAAGTATTAGGGGTATCGGCGCCAGCCAAGATGTAATGTGCAGATCATGAAGTGAAAATGTAAGATGAGGAAATGATGAAAAAACCGAATCAACAAGCTGGCTTCATTCAGCAACATGCCGAATACGGCGGCACCATCTTGGGCTTTATTCTGGGCTTAGGTGTTGGCTTGGTTGTAGCCTTAGCGATTGCTTTTTATCTTTCTAAAAATACTCCCCAAGAAAAGCCTGGTATCCGGGCGCCAAACCTGCCATTAACGATTAAGCCTGCAGCTACACCAGCAGAGGGTGAGTCAGGTACACCAGCTGAGCAGGTTGATCTCAATAAGCCACTTCAGGGAAAGTCTCCCGCAGCTTCAGCCCCAGACCCTATTGCCGATTTAGCTAATGGTAAAAAGCCAGCCGAGCTAGCAGTGCCAGCCGCTAAATCTGACGCTATTTATTTTTTACAGGTGGGCGCATTTACAAAGCGTCCTGACGCAGATGCTCAAAAAGCCAGTTTGGCTATTCAGGGACTTCAGTCGCAACTGAGCGAAATAACTAGTGACGGTAATACTATTTGGCGGGTCCGTGTAGGCCCATTTAATAGCGTCGAAGAAAGTAATCCAGTGCGCGATAAATTAAGTAATATGGGCATCAAGCCAACTGTTATTAAATCTAGCAAATCATGATCTCATTCAATAAACGACTCTTTACCTTTTTTGCACTCTTATGTCTTAGTGGATTGGTCGGGGCGCAAAGTGCCAAGATCGAAGAGGGTTTTGATTACCGAATTCTGCCAATTGCCCAGCCTGTCGAAACCAAGGGCAAGGTAGAGGTCATTGAGTTTTTTTGGTATGGCTGTCCACATTGCTATGACTTTGAGCCCGAACTGAGTGCTTGGGTAAAGCGCCAGCCGAAAGATGTGACATTCCGGAGAGTGCCTGTGGCATTTCGTGATGACTTTATGCCTCACAGCCAATTGTTCTATGCGCTTGAGGCGATGGGTAAGGGTGATGCTCTGAATGAAAAGGTGATGTATGCCATGCATAAAGAGAATAAGCGCTTGTTAACTGAGTCAGAGATTGCAGACTGGGCCGCCTCTCAAGGGCTTGACCGCAATACTTTCTTGGCAACGTATCGCTCATTTGCTGTGGTTTCTAAAGCCCGTGCAGCAAAGCAATTAACCGAGGCTTATCGTATTGATGGCGTGCCAACAATTGTGATGCAGGGACGTTATGTAACCTCACCTTCGATTGCAGGCACTAAGGCTAAAGCCATTGCCGTTATGGATTACTTAGAAGAAAAAATTCGCAAAGACAAGTACAAATAATTGCGGATTTAAGATCACTACTTAAATATTGACGAAGCGACGCACGATCCAAAAGTAAAGTGGATAGGGTAGGATTCTGAGGAACTTTAAGAATCCTGAAAACCTTTTTGGGAAGTGAATGTCAAATTCACCAGCTTGTATGCCTTGCAAAATTTCTTGGGCTGCTTGTTTGGGGCTCATCAGTGCCGGCATTTCAAAATCATTCTGCGCAGTAGCTTCAGTAGCAACAAAGCCCGGAGAAATCATGTGGACGCTCACACCCTGAGGCAGCAGATCGTAATACAGGGTTTCACAGAAGTTAATAATGCCGGCTTTACTTGGTCCATAGGCCAGGGCCTTAGGCAAACCACTGTAGCCCGCCACACTACCCACAATAGCAATGTGACCAGCATGTTGTTTGAGCATCGTCGGTAATACTGCCGCAACGGCTCGCATAGGCCCCAGTAGGTTGGTATCAATCGTTTTTTCGGCAATGGCAATATCAAACTCATCTGCTCGCATTGGCACATACATGCCTGATACAAACAGGAGCAAATCTAGCCCACCCCAGCATTCCAAAATAATTTGATGTGCTTGAGTAAGCTGAGATTCGTTAGTGACATCAAGGGGTAGTACTAATACTTGATCGGCGGGCATGCTACCTGCCGATTGATTTAATTGCTCAACACGTCGACCAGAAATCGCTACTTTAGCCCCAAAAGAAATCAAGGCTTTAGCACAAGCTTCCCCAATCCCGCTGGACGCGCCAATGACCCAAACGCGTTTTCCAGAAAAGCTATCTATTCCTTTTTGCTTCATACGCGAAGTGCATCTCCAGATGGGGTGATGGGTTGATGACTGAGGGTAAATTGCACGACATCAATATTGCGCTCGGAGAAGCCTGCAGCGCAATACATTAAATAGAAATTCCAGAGGCGGATGAATGCTTCATCAAACCCTAGTTGGGTAATTTCATGGAGTTTTTGATTAAAGCTATCTCGCCACATGCACAATGTTTTTGCATAGTCATGGCCAAAAGCAAATTCCACTTCAACATTCAATCCAGCATTTGCTGCATAGGCTCTAAAGCTAGTGCGTGATGGCAGCATGCCACCCGGGAAGACATATTGCTGAATAAAGTCGGTGTTATGACGGTAGCGCTCGAACAACTCCTCCGCAATCACGATCGTTTGGATGCAAGCTTTGCCACCCCGTTTAAGACGTGCCGCAATGGTTTGAAAGTATTCAGCCCAATGTTTTTCGCCAACTGCTTCAAACATTTCAATCGAGGCAATGCCATCAAACTGCTCCTTACAATCTCGATAGTCCTGCAGCCTGACTTCGTAAGAATTTTCTATTGAGCTTTCTCGTTGTACTTTTTCTAAGCGACTCTGAGCAAAGGATTTCTGCTCGGTTGACAGCGTTAGCCCCGTAACGTGGCTACCAGCACGCAAGGCTTCTTCCATGAAGCCACCCCAGCCGCAGCCGATTTCTAGAAGGTGATCACCGGGCTTAGCATTGATAGCATGCAAGATGTGGCTGATTTTGGCCCTTTGGGCATCAGCAAGTGCCTGTTTGTCACCTTCAGAAAACCAAGCGCTTGAATAGCTCATGCTTGGATCAAGCCATAGTGAATAAAAAGAATTTCCTAGGTCATAGTGCGCATGGATATTCTTACGGCTGCCGGATTTGGAGTTATCTCTCAGCCAATGCTTCAGGCGGTAGATGAGGGAGCCATACCACTTGCCGTAAATAGCTTTTTCCAAAATAGTTCTATTGCGAATAGCCAGCTCGAGAATTGCTTTGAGGTCAGGAGTATTCCATTGACCGCGAATATAACTTTCCGCAAAGCCAATATCGCCATGAGAGAGTACTTGTTTAAATACAGACCAATTCAGAATATGGATTTCAGCATGTAAGTTGTCTTGACGATTGCCGAATTCTTTTGAATCTCCATTTGGAAGTGTCAGTTTTAGAAAACCACTCTGTAACTTAGATAAAAGACTAAGTAGAGTATCGGCGCTGAAATTGCCTTGCTTAGATTGATCTTTGCGCGCCGACGGGCGTGAGCAACTCAATCGAGAGAGTAGGGTTTGGCCTGGACGGTTCATCTGCTCACTTCAAATTCTGGTGGTTTTGGTTTTGAATGAAAGGGCACGCCTTTTGACCATAACTTCAAAGCTTGCCAGTGTATGCGAAATATCACGCCTATGCTCATGAGCGGATAGCGCAGAAAGGCGAGATATAAAGCTGGCTTGCTAAGCGCTTGGCTAAGGCCGCTAATACTGGTATTGATGAGGGGTGCCCCATCTTCATGTAATTCTATGCGACAGACTGAGTGGCGCATAGAGGCGCTATCTTGAGGAAACAAAAACCGAAAATGGTATTCACCACGCACTTCGCAAAATGGCGAGACATGAAAGACTTTTTGACTGCTTAAGGTTTCACCAGATTTCAATGTTTCGCCAGTCTCTTTATGAAGCAAGTAGCAGTGACGCTCTCCGAAGGTGTTATTCACTTCTGCCAATACTGCCTGTACTTGCCCATTTGCTCGAGTACAAATCCAAAAGCTCACGGGATTGAATACATAACCCAAGACCCTTGGAAAGGTTTGTAGCCAAATTTCACCATCCACATGAGAGATCTGATTCTCATTCAGAATATTTTCAATCCAGGCAAGGCTATCTTCGCCACCTGCACCATGGTCTCGATCGAAAAAAGAAAATAAGCGAGATGCGTTATCTCCCAAGCCATGTTGACTAAGTATGTTGGCGTGCTGTTTTCTGCTTCGCATGGGAATGGAGATGGTAAATACGCCATAGCCAAAAGCATTCTTAGCTGGACGAAAGCGACGATGTTTTACTACTCCAAAGTTGATCGTCGGCTGATTCATTTACTGAGCGTCTTGCAAGGGATTGGTTTTGATTCGGCCCCGAATGCTTTCTAGTAAATCGGCAGCAACAAGCTCCCCTGACCTGAGCCCATCCTCATGAAAGCCAAAACCTGTCCAGGCGCCGCAATACCAGATAGATGATTGACCTTGAATGAGGGGCAATTCTTTTTGGGCCTGAATGGCTTGCATATCAAAGACAGGGTGGGCGTAATGAATTTCAGCATGAACTAATTGAGGATCTGGCTCAGTCGATGGATTGAGGCTCACAATAATCTGAGTGTTTGCTAATGCACTGGGTAATGGCTGCAGGCGATTAATGAGATAGTTGACACTAACGTGTTGCTTTGAAGTAGGTAATGTTCCAGATTTAGCGGTGTAGTTCCATGCAGCCCAGCAACGTTTATTTTCTGGCAGAAAGCGTTCGTCGGTGTGCAAAATGGCGCGATTGTTTTGATAGGGAATCGCTGCAAGGATGTTTCTGGCTTCTTGATTAAGGCCGTGAACCAATTCCAAGCTTTGATTGCTATGACAGGCCATGATCACTTCATCAAACCACATTGAACCTGTATTGCTGATGACTTCTGCTTGTGATGATGCATCAACGCTTGCATTTACGCGCACTACAGCCTCGCGTACTAGTTTGACGTGTTGCTTCTCTAAGGCCGCCACTAAGCGTTTGACGTATTCACGTGAGCCCCCTGCAACAGTTAGCCACTGAGGCCTATTTTGGATTTGCAACAGGCCGTGGTTATGACAAAAGCGAACCATGGTCTGAATTGGAAATTCCAGCATCTGATCAACAGAGCAGGACCAGATGGCACCAATCATTGGCAAGAAATAATTTTCTTTGAAGCTTTGGCTAAAGCGATTGCGATTTAGGAAATCAGCGATGCATTCATCCGGTTCAGAAAACTCATGATCAGACACAATTTGTTTTTGAGCAAGCTGTGTCGCCAAGCGATTAAAGCGCAGAATGTCATAAACCATTCTCCAAAAAGAGGGGGAGAATAAGTTGGATCTTTGCCCAAATAAAGAATTAATATCATTCCCAGCCCACTCAATTTTGCGATGCTGTTTGGATTGATTACTTGAATCAATTGACACAGAAAAGGACATCTCTGACGGCGCGATCGGGGCTTCAATTTCTTCGAAGAGACGCAGCAAGCGCGGATAAGTTTTACGATTAAAAACTAAGAAACCAGTATCTACACCATGACTTATGAGGCCTTCAGAAGTTTGTAGTGAGAAGTCCACGGTATTGCTATGTCCGCCAATATGATCTCCACCTTCATATACTGTGATCTCTAAATCCGGATGCTGCCTTAAGGCATAAGCGCAGCCTAATCCAGAAATGCCTGCGCCAATGATGGCAATTTTCTTTTTACTCACTAATTCTTTTCCGCTAGAAGTTTTTCAATTTCACTGGTAACGCTACTGCTGGTTGG
>Ga0316219_1000233_pt1 | contig 83022 bp, 76 predicted proteins | sample TBH18003PmetaG_FD_203635 | JGI IMG/M metagenome (GOLD analysis project Ga0316219, IMG submission 203635) | Freshwater microbial communities from Trout Bog Lake, Wisconsin, USA - TBH18003P | ecosystem: Environmental > Aquatic > Freshwater > Lake > Hypolimnion/Profundal zone | place: USA...
CTTCGCGCTTTTCCACACCGCCCCTTACCAAAAGATCAGCATCAGCAGCATTTACTAAAATTTCAACAACGGGTACGGCTGCGCTTCGCTGGCCGCTCTTGTTACACCACTTGACGGGACTCAGGCTGATCTGGCTGCTCATCCGGAACGGGGAGTCGGTCGCCTCGAGCAACGCCGGGAGGCCCGAAAGCTTCATCGGCACCGAATACTCCGACCGCGCCTATTTCCGCGGGGCCATGGCCACGGGGCTCGGTTCCCAGTTCGCGGTGGGCCGGCGCACCGGGATTCCCGGGATGTACCTGGCCTCGGCGGTGCGCTGGCGGGGCGAGGCGGTCGGGGTGGTGGCCGCCAAGATCGACCTGCCCTCCCTGTCGCACTGGGTGACCCAGGCCGACACCTTCATCGTCGATGACCACGGGATCGTCATCATGGCCCAGGACCCGGCGCTGGTGATGCGCGCCACCGCGGGCTCCGACGCGGCCTCCCTGACGCCGGCGGAGCGCACCACCCGCTACCTGAGGGCCGAATTCCAGCCCCTGGTCATCACGCCGTGGCCGGATGCCCACCTTCCCGGCCTGAGCCAGGTGGATTTCGGCCGGGAACCGGCGGTCGTGGTGAGCCGGGCCCTGCCCGGGGATCACCTGAGCGTGTCCGTCCTCCACCGGGTTCCCGAGGTGCTCGCGTTCGAGCGGGACCGGCGGATCCTGTTCGGCCTGCTGGCCGTCATGGGCGCCATGGTGCTGGGCGGCATCACCGCCAGCGTGGTCTACGTGGCCTCCCTGACCCGGGCCCGGGGCGCCGCCGAGGCCGCCAACCGCGCCAAGGGCGAGTTCCTGGCCGCCATGAGCCACGAGATCCGGACCCCCATGAACGGGATCATCGGCATGACCCACCTGGCCCTGGAGACCCACCTGGATCCCATCCAGCGCGAATACCTCGAGACGGTTCGCTCCTCGGCCCATTCGCTCCTGGCCATCCTCAACGATATTCTTGATTTCTCAAAGATCGAGGCCGGCAAGCTGGCGGTGGAGAGCATCCCCTTCCCCCTCCGCGAGACGGTGGCGGATGCGGTCAAGACCTTCAAGCAGCCCGCGGAGCACGCCGGCCTGACCCTCACCCACACCGTGGACCCGGAGGTTCCGGACCAGCTGGAGGGGGACCCGGTGCGGCTGCGCCAGATCCTGGTGAACCTCCTGGGCAACGCCGTGAAGTTCACCAGCCAGGGCGGCATCTCGGTGCGGGTCGCCGGCCGCGTCAACGCCCGCACCGGCCTGCTGGACCTGGCGGTGGCGGTCCAGGACACCGGCATCGGCATCCCCCTGGAAAAACAGCACTCGATCTTCGAGGATTTCTCCCAGGTGGACGCCACCGTGGCCCGGAAATACGGCGGGACCGGCCTGGGCCTGGCCATTTCGGTCCGGCTCGCCATCCTCATGGGCGGCTCCCTGCGGGTGGAGAGCGAGACCGGCAAGGGCAGCACCTTCCACCTGAACTGCCCCTTCCCGCTGGCCTCCAGCCTGCCCGAGCAAGTCCAGGTGGACGATTCCTGGAAGAACCTGCGGCCCCTGGCGATCCTGCTCACCGAGGACAACCGGGTCAACCAGCGGCTGGCCACCGCCATGCTGGAAAAGCGCGGCCACCGGGTCACCCTGGCCGCCAACGGCATCGAGGCCCTTCATTGGCAGCATGAAGGAACCTTCGACGCGGTCCTGATGGACGTCCAGATGCCGGAGATGGACGGCCTCGAGGCCACCCGCCTGTGGCGCATGGCTGAGGCCGGCCAGGGCCGCCGGGTGCCGATCATCGCCATGACCGCCAACGCCATGCAGGGCGACCGGGAGAAGTGCATGGAGGCCGGCATGGACGCCTTCGTCTCCAAGCCGGTGAGCGCCCAGCAGCTGTTCTCGGTGCTGGCGGCGATGGTGGCCGGCCGCTGACCCCCCGAGCGCAATCGCCGCTTGACGGCCCGGCCCGGCTCCGTTGAAATCTCAAACATGGCTGACGAACCCAAAGAACCCTGGCTGAATTTCCTCGCCCTGACCACGGTCATCCTGGCGGTGTGCGCGACCCTCGCGACTTTCAAGGGCGGCGGCTACTCCACCCGCTCGATGATGAGCCAGGCCCAGGCCTCCGACCAGTGGGCCTTCTTCCAGGCCAAGAGCGTGAAATCGAACATCTACGAGGTTGCCCGGATCCAGATGGAGCTGGAGGCCGACGGCGCCCCCCCGGCCCGGGCCGAGGCCCTGCGCGCCAAGGCCGCGGACTTCGCCAAGAAGATCGCCAAATACGATGCCGAGAAGGAAGGGATCCAGGCCGACGCCCGCAAGCTCGAGGACCTCAAGGCCGAGGCCCAGAAGCACTCCGCGGCCTTCGGCATCGCCGTCATCTTCCTGCAGATCGCCATCCTGCTTTCATCCATCGCGGCCCTCCTGAAGAAGAAGCCGGTCTGGTGGCTGGGCCTGGTGGTGGGGGTGCTGGGGATCGGCTTCTTCCTGAACGGGTTCTTCCTGTTCCTGCACTGATCCTCAGTTCGCGCGGTCCAGCTGCGGCGGCCCCAGCAGGGCGTTGAAGGCCGAATTGATCTGGGTTTCCAGATGGATGCTCATCGCCGCGGCCTCCATCGGCCGGCCCATGAGGTAGCCCTGGAAGGCGTGGCAGCCCATCTGGTGCAGGGTCTCCTTCTGGGCCAGGGTCTCGACCCCTTCGGCCACCAGGGCCAGGCCGAGGTTGTGGCCCAGGTTGATGATGGTCTGGACGATGGGATTGGAGGAGACCACGCCGGGGCGGTCGGGGTGCATGTTCTTCACGAACGCCTGGTCGATCTTCAGGGTATCGATGGGCAGGCGCTGGAGGTAGCTGAGGGAGGAATAGCCGGTGCCGAAATCGTCCAGGCCGATGCGCACGCCCAGGGACTTGAGGTCGTGCAGGGGGGTGTGCTTGGGGTCGGGGTTCTTGAGCAGGGTGCTCTCGGTGATCTCCAGCTCCAGGCAGGCGGGGGAGAGCCTGGTCTCCCGGAGGGCCCTGGCCACGAAGTCCACCAGCCTCGGGGACGCCAGCTGCACCGGCGAGACGTTCACGGCGATCTTGATCGGACGCGGGCTGACGGCTTGCCAGATGGCCGCCTGCCGGCAGGCGGTGGCCAGCGCCCACTCGCCCAGGGTGTGGATGAACAGGTTCTCTTCGGCCAGGGGGATGAACTTGGAGGGGGGCACCGAGCCCAGCACCGGGTGCTGCCAGCGCAGCAGCGCCTCCATGCCGACGATGTGCCCGGCCATGTTGAACTGCGGCTGGTACAGGATGCGCATCTCGCCCTTGACCAGGGCTTCGCCCAGGAAGGCGTCCATCTGCTGGCGCTCGAAGGCCGATTCCGAGAGGGTCAGGGTGGTGCACTGGATCGCGTTGCCACCGCCGGCCTTGGCGCGGTTGCAGGCGTTCTCGGCCTCCTTCTGGAGGGTGGCGGCGTTGTCGCCGTCCTGGGGCGACAGGCTGATGCCGATGCTGGCGGTGAGCCGCACTTCCCGCTGGGAGACCCGGTAGGGGATGCTCAGGGCGTCCAGCACGTTCTGGGCGAACCGCAGCGGCCCCAGGGCATCGCGCACTTCGGGCAGGAGCACGGCGAACTGGTCGGAGCCGACCCGGGCAAGGGTGTCGCCCGGCCGCAGCAGGACCTGGATCCGCCGGGTCAGCTGCAGGCAGAGGTCGTCGGAATCGGCGAAGCCCAGGGACTGGTTGATGGTCTTGAACCGGTCCAGTTCGATGAACAGCACGGCCACCATGTTGCCCAGGCGATGGGCCATGAGGATGGCCTGCCCGGTGCGGTCGGCCAGGCGGAAGCGGTTGGGCAGTCCGGTGAGCGGGTCCTGGTCCCGCAGATCCTCCAGCTGGACCTTGAGCTGGGCCACTTCCTTCCGGGCCTGCTGCAACTGCTCGGCCAGTTCGGCGGCGTCGGGGACGGTCTGCTGCATGGGATTGGATTCCGGATCGGGGGGAACAGAGGCCACGAGCGCCGCTCCTAGGGGACCTGTTCAGGAAGGGTTCACGGGTAATCGCTATCAATAGTGTGGGCAGCAAGCGGGGGGTTGGCTAATCGAAATTAATAGAGCATGAAATAAGGGCACATACAACTCCGGATCGGTCCGGAAAAGGGACGACGGGGCGGACCCGGGGCCCCAATTCCTTTTTTCCCTGGCCTCTTCTCGGTGATACTGGAACCCATCCAGAGAACTTCAAGGATGAACGGCCGGGGCCGGGCATCCATGACCAGGGGGATCCTTGCGCAACAACCAGCCGGTCACCAACGTCGAACACAAACTCAAGGACGGCGCCTTCATCGTCTCCATGACCGACCCCCAGGGCCGCATCACCTACGTCAACGACGAGTTCATCCGGATCAGCGGATTCACGGAACCCGAGCTGATCGGCCAGCCCCACAACATGGTCCGGCATCCGGAAATGCCTGCGGCGGCCTTCGCCGATCTCTGGTCCACGGCCAAATCCGGCAAGCCCTGGTACGGCCTGGTCAAGAACCGCTGCAAGAACGGCGACTTCTACTGGGTCGACGCGAACGTCACGCCGGTCCTCGAGGGCGGCCAGGTGGCCGGCTACGTCTCCATCCGCAGCAAGCCCTCCCAGTCCCAGGTGCGGGAAGCCGAGCGGGTCTACCAGCTCCTGAACCAGGGCAAGACTCCGGCCGAGACCGTGATCCGGCGCTGGATGCCGCTGGGCGGCTGGTCCACCCGGGCCCGGCTGCGGGCCGGGTTCGCGCTGATCCTCGCCCTGTTCGGCCTGGTGGCCACGGTCGAGATGGCGGCCTTCGCCCGGATCGGCACCGGCATCAAGGAGCTCCAGGATGGCGGCAGGCCCGGCGAGGAATCCCGGAAGCGCATGGCCGAGCTCAGCGAACTGGCCAGTGCGAACATCTGGTTCATGATCATCGCCGGCGGGGCGGCCGTGGCCGCGGGCGTGGCGGTCTCCTCGCTCCTGCTCCGCAGCCTGCGGCTCCAGCTGGGCGGCGACGTGGAAACGGCCCTGGAAGTGACCCGCAAGATCGCCGCCGGCGACATGACCCTGGAGATCGACACCGCCCCCGGCGACACCACCAGCCTGCTCGCCACCATGCGCAACATGCAGTCCAGCCTCAAGGGCATGATCAACCGGGTCCGCTTCGACGGCGGCCGGGTCTCCGAATCCGCGGAGAGCTTCGCCACGGCCACCCAGCAGATCGCCGGCACCAGCCGGGAGCTGGCCCGCAATTCCGAGGACGGCCGCAACTCCGTGGAGCGGATGGCTTCGGCCATGACCGAGCTGTCCGCCTCGATCATCGAGGTGGCCGCCAACGTCAAGGCCAGCCAGCTCCAGGCCCAGGAGGCCGTTCTGGCCACCGAAGCCGGGGACCGCTCGGGCGCCGCGGCCATGGCCGCCATGACCAAGGTCGAGGAGGCCACCAACCAGGTGGTGCACGCGGTGCGGGTGATCCAGGAGATCGCCCGGCAGACCAACCTGCTCTCCCTCAACGCCGCCATCGAGGCCGCCAAGGCCGGCGCGTCCGGCAAGGGCTTCGCCGTGGTGGCCGAGGAGGTCCGCAAGCTGGCCGAACGCAGCGCCCAGTCGGCCCGGGAGATCGCCGGCCTGATCGAAGTGAGCAACGAGGCCGTGGCCCAGGGCAAGGCCACCGTCCAGGACGCCGTCCATGCCCTGGGTGATATCCGCGAGCACATCGGCCAGGTGACCTCCATGGCCCTGGAGATCAGCGCCGCCGCCGAGGAGCAGTCCCGGGCCAGCGCCGAGGTGGCCCAGCAGGTGGAACTCAGCGCCCAGAAGGCCACCGAGAACGCCAGCGCCAGCGTCCAGCTGTCGGCCACCACCGACATGACCCACGCCAACTCCGAATCGCTCGCCCGCACGGCCGAAGGCATCAGCTCGCTGGCCAGGCAGTTCAAGACCTAGGCCCCGCCCACTCCCGGACATGCGAAGGGCCCCGCAAGGGGCCCTTCCTGATCCTGGCTCCGGCGGAGGGATTTGAACCCCCGACCCATCGGTTAACAGCCGATTGCTCTGCCACTGAGCTACGCCGGAAACGTAGAAAGTCAATTCTACCGGATCCGGGGCAGGAATCAACTCCTCTGTAGCTCCATCAGGATCTGCCGGGCGCAGGCCTTGAGGGTCTCGATGACCCCGATCCCCTTGCTGGCCACGGCCTCGATCACGGGCTCGTTCCGGAACCGGAGCAGCTCCTCCATCTCCGAAAGACTGGCGGCGGTCGGCATGTCCCGCTTGTTCAATTGCAGGACATAGGGGATGGAGCGGATATCGTAGCCGTTGTCCTTGAGGTTGGTGGCCAGGTTGGCGATGGATTCGATGTTGGCCTCCAGCCGGGGCCGCTGGCTGTCGGCGACGAAGATCACCCCGTCGCAGCCCCGCAGGATCAGCTTGCGGGAGGCGTCGTAGAACACCTGCCCGGGCACCGTGTAGAGGTGGAACCGGACCTTGAAGCCCTTGACCATGCCCATGTCCAGGGGCAGGAAGTCGAAGAACAGGGTGCGGTCGGTCTCGGTGGCCAGGCTGACCAGCTTGCCCCGCTTCTCGGGGTTGGCCTGCTCATGGATCCACTGAATGTTGGTGGTCTTCCCGCACAGGCCGGGGCCATAGTAGACGATTTTGCAGTTGATCTCTCGGGAGGCGTAATTGATGAAGGTCATGGGAGTCGTCCGCGGGGGGCTGGATCAGTCGCCAAAGAGCTTATCGATATCGTCGTCGGTGATTTCGGAGAACGGGCTTTCGAAATTGGAGGATTCATTGAATGTGGCCTGGGCCCTCTGCTCGACCTTCTCGAAGATCTCGGCCAGCTCCCGGCTGGCCTTCTTCACCCGCAGCCGGACCAGGGCCAGGCTGGAGGACTGGTCGAAGATGACCACCAGGATGCCCCGCTTGCCGACGATGGAGATGTGCAGGTTGTCCTTCTCCCCCTCGTGGAACAGGAGGCTGAACTCCTTCTCCCCGATCAACTTGGCCAATCCGTCGGTGGCCGCCACGTTGCCGGCGGTGAGGGAGGCCAGGCTGGTGGCGTCGATGCTGCGCACATCCCCGCTGGCGGCGATCTGCTGGCCATTCTTGTCGACGAGGAAGACCACCTTGCTGGCGGAGTCCATCTGCAGGCGGCCGATGATCTCCTGCAGCTGCCCGTATTCTTCCTCGAACATGACCAGATCGAGCTTGGCCACAATACCTCCGGCGTATTCCGTTCATGAGAGCATACCGCACTTGGGAATTAATCGCTGGAACCGTGCTTCCCGCCCCCCGGCAATCCCTCCTTGGCTCCCGGCCCGCCCCGTGCTAGTCTTTCAGGTCCCGCGATTGCAGAATCGCCCCCCGGGAGAGTTGTCCGAGTGGTTTAAGGAGCACGACTGGAAATCGTGTATAGGTCCAAAGCCTATCGGGGGTTCGAATCCCCCACTCTCCGCCAGTAACTGTGAAAAGCCCTTGAAAATCAAGGGCTTTTCTTTTGCCCGCAATTCCTCCCCATTTTTCAGCCATCTATCAGGAGGGCGAGCTGGAGGAGGGGGCAACTTGTAGGTAATGCTTACACGTTCGCCAGGAGGGGGCTCGCCAGGTCCAGAGGAACCTCAGGCACTATGAAAAAACCGCAGATCGGTGATAACATGAACGCTCAACCAGAAATAAATGGAGGACGTTTTGAACCGAGTGCTTGCCCTTTCTTTAATCCTTGGACTCACTGTCGCGTGTGCTCCGCCCTCGCTTGACCCTCAACAAAACATGAAGTTCGTTGGGATGAAAATGTACAACGACAAAGCGGAACTCCAGGGGAGGAATTTCGAGGTTGTTGGGACAGTCAAAGGGAGAGCATATATGCGCGGCTCGCTATTCGAGCGTGGGCACATGGACATGAATGAGGCTTACGACCTCATGAAGAGGAATGCTGTTCTTATGGGTGCTGATGCCATTCTGCTCGAGTCCGTGATCGATATCGGGATGACGGCGACTTCATTCAAGACCACCGAGTGCAAAGGGGTTGCCATCAAATTCAAATCCTGAAATTTGATTGCCAAAATTAGCGAGCCGGGGCATCCTTTGCCGGACGAGGGAACCCTGGAGGAAATGGCCCAGATGGACTGCTCCGTATTGGAGCACTGCCTTAGGTCTGAGAATTTTTTACGGGACTTGCCGGACGCTGCACTAGGATCGATTGTCCAGACCCCGACCCACCGCGAATGGAGGCCCCATGAAGTTCAACTGGATCGCCGTGGCCCTGTTCAGCGCCGTCATCGGCATCACCGTCCTGTACGCGGCCATGATCCTTTGGATCAACTGGCCGATGCATGATTTCACCCTTGCCCGCAGCGGCGTGTTCGGCGAGAGCTTCGGGGTCATCAACACCATCTTCTCGGGTTCCGCCTTCGCCGGGCTGATCCTGACCATCTACCTGCAGCGGCACGAACTGGCCGAGTCCAAGGAGACCTTCCGCAAGGAGCGCTTCGAGGATTCGTTCTATCGCCTGCTGGGCTACTACCGGCAGAACCTGGACGACATCAAGATCATCGACCACAAGACCGGCACCGAACACGACGGCGTCGCCGCCCTGAGCTACCTCATCCGCAAGCTGATCAGCTCCATGCAGAAGTACAGCCCATTCCTCGACACCGAGGACGAGGAGGACAAGCGGGTCTACTACTTCAAGCTCTTCATCGAGACCCAGCGCATCCTGAGCCGGCAGACCCGCTACCTGGGCACCCTGGAATGCCTGCTGGAGCAGATCGAGCACGAGCTGCCGACGGTCGAAGCCCGGGTGCCGTACTGGCGGATCCTCATGTCCCAGCTCACCATCTTCGAAGTGAAGTACCTCTTCTACACCTGCCTGGTGGCGCCGGAGAACGACAACCTGCGCAACCTCATCCACCGCTCCGAGCTGTCCCGGCACCGCATGCTGGAGAGCACCATCAATCACCACCATCTTGCCTGCTACGAGCAGATTCACGGGTTCCAGCTGGTCCACAACAAGCCCAAGCTGTTCATGCCCTACGACAAGCACGAGCTGCACCGGATCCGCAAGCGCCTCAACGAGCCGCTGGGCCGGGCGCACCAGGAACCGGACCATTCGTCCCTCGACTCCCACGAATGAGCCGATCCGGTCCCGGGGCCTCCCTCACCACTGGATCCGATAGGTGACGGAGCCCCCATGGGGGAGCAGGCCGAACACCAGGGGTGATTTCCGCTGCTGGCTGTAGAGCCCGATCGCGGTCCCGAGGGCCCAACCGGCCAGCACATCGGTCTGCCAGTGGCCCCAGGTCTTCATCCGGGCCACGGAATCGTAGGCCGGGAGGGCTTCGAGCGCCCAGACCCAGGGATGGTCGGCATGGTACTCGGCGATGAAGGGCGTGACGAAACTGGCCTGGAGCGCCACCTCGCCGCTCGGGAAGCTCTGGGCGCGGCTCCCCTGGAACCAGAGATCGGGGTTGTCGGTCTGGCTCGGCCGGGCCCACTGGAAGGTGTACTTCAGGAGCTGGACCGAAAGGGCCGTCAACAGGGTGGAATCGATGTCCCTGCGGAAGGTCAGGCCCAGGCGGGTGTCGCCGGAGGTGGCGAGGGCCCCCGCCAATTCCAGGATGACCACCCCGTCCTCCAGGCCAACCTGGTAGTTCCGCTGCCAGATGCCGCTGTTGTCGTAGGCCAGCCGATGGTCGATCCCCAGGGGCCCCCCGCCGCCCCAGGCCAGGGAGGGCAGGAGGGCAAGGGTGGCCAGCCTCCAGGAACGGGAATCCATGAACGGCACCTCCAGGAAGGGTCCAGCCTCCCTTCTGTCCGCATGGTCGTCAGGATGCAAACTCGGGTCAAGGATTGAATTCGGATAGCTTTGCCATGAAGCCTTGCCATTTCATTCAAGGCTGATAGCATGGGCCACCCGGAACCGGAATCCCCTCACCCCATGCCGAACCTTCCCGCCAGCCCCGCTCCCGTCGCCGCCTTCGCCGGCGCAGGGGCTCCGCGCGCGCTGGATTCCATCCTGTCCCTGGTCGCCCTGCTGGGCCTGGCCGTGCTTATTGGCCACGGGGCGGGGGCTTCCTAGACACCATTCTTCGATTCCCACCACCGCCCCGCACCTCCCAAGGTCGCGGGGTTTTTCATGTTCGGAGTCTTTATGAACCTCACAGATCTCGAAGCCCTGGTCTGTCTCGCCGAGGAAGGGAGCTTCTCCCGGGTCGCCGAGAAGCTGAACCGCTCCCAGCCCGGGGTCAGTCAGTCCATCCGCCGCCTGGAGGAACTTGTCCAGGCCCAGCTGGTGGACCGCACCTCGCGGCGGGTTGTGCTCACCGGGGCAGGGTCCACGGTCGTCGCCTACGCCGAGCGGATCCTCCAGCTGCGGGACGGGGTCATGCGGGTGGGCGCGGAGCAGAACAGCGGCAAGGGCGGGGTCCTGCGCCTGGCCGGCAACGGCTACCTGTGCGAGTACCTGCTGCCGCCCCTGCTCGAGGCCTTCCGGCGGATCCACCCCAGGGCCAGGATCGAAGTGGTCCAGTGCCCGGCCACCGCGATCCCGTCGGCCCTGCTGGACCAGGACCTGGACTTCGGCTTCCTCTCGTTCGCGCCCGCGCACCGGGATCTGGAGACCCAGGTCCTGTTCCGGGACGACCTGGCCCTGGCCGTCCCGCCCGGGCACCCCCTGGCGCTGTCCGCCAGCGTGGGCATCCCGCAACTGGCCAGGGAGACCTTCCTGGCCCATTCCGCCCGGACCCCCAGCCGCAAGCGCCTGGAATACCAGTTCAGCCAGGAAGGGATGCAGGCCCGGGTGGGCATGGAGCTGCCCAGCATCGAGACCATCAAGCGCTTCGTGGCCGCCGGTTCGGGCATCGCCATCCTGCCCCGGCTCTGCCTGGAGCGGGAGCTGGCCGAGGGCAGCCTGGTCTGCCCGGGCATGAAGGGCATGCCGATCGGCCGGGACATCCGGGTGGCCTACCGGCGCTCGCGCCTGCCTTCAAACCTGGCGGCCGGGTTCCTGTCGCTGCTGAACCAGCGGTTCACGCGGAAGGTGGCCTGAATCCCCGCCGGATCGGCCCGGGCTCAGGCCTTCTTCCGGTAGGCCTTCGCGACGACTTTCGTGGTCATGGTCCCGCCCCTGGAAATGATCACCATGTGGGTGGCGCCAAGCTTGAAGGCTTCTCCCTTGCATGTCGCGATGGCATTGCCTTCGCCCATCTGGGCGGAAGGGCCGGCGAACATGGATTCGCCGGAGACGACCCCCAGGAACTCGAATTTGCTTTCATCGAAGGTTTCCTCGGACATGATCCTCACGGAGGCCAGGACCTCGGTTGAAGGGATGTGCGCGCATCCGGTGCCGAGCAGCAAGGCGAGGGTGGGAAGCAGGACCAAAGTGGTCTTCATTTGCAGACTCCAGTGATGTAACGGAATCCTGATTGTAGTTCCGGACCTCCCCACGGGCAACCGCCATCCCAGCCGGATGGCCGCATGGTTGCCAGGTTGTGCGGTCCGTGCGCCCCGTCAGAACCGCTCGGACTTCAGGGCTTCCAGCCGACGCCGGAGCTCGTCGCGCCCGGCCCGGAACCGGTCCCGCAGGGCATCCGGGGTCAGGGCCGGATCGTCGCTGGCGGGATCCGGAATCGGCCAATGCAGCCGTTCCGCCTGGCCCAGCCAGAGCGGGCAGACCTCCTCCGCGCAGAGGGTGATCACCATGTCCACGGAGGCCGGATCGATGTCCTGGACGCTTTTGGACGTGTGGCTGGCGGCGTCGATGCCCGCCTCCGCCAGCACGTCGATGGCATGGGGATTCACGCGGCTGGGCCGGCTCCCGGCGCTCTGGATCCGCAGGCCGGGGAACATCTGGCGGGCCAGGCCTTCGGCCATCTGGGAGCGGGCGCTGTTGGCCACGCAGAGGAACAGGATGCTGTGGGGCGGCATGGGGGCTCCCGGGAAAGGCGCTTATTTGCAGCAGCCGGCGTCGGCCAGGACTTCGGGGCTGGCCGCGAACCACTTCCGCTTCAGCCACAGGGCGACGTTCACCAGGCCGATCAGGGCGGGGACTTCCACCAGGGGGCCGATGACCGCCGCGAAGGCCGCGCCGTGGGCGATGCCGAAGGTGGCCACCGCCACGGCGATGGCCAGTTCGAAGTTGTTGGAGGCGGCGGTGAAGCTCAGGGTCGCGCTCTGGGGGTAGGTGGCCCCGGCCTGCCTGGACAGCCAGAAGCTGACCATGAACATCACCACGAAGTAGATGAGCAGCGGCACGGCGATGCGGATGACATCGAAGGGCAGCTTCACGATGGCCTCGCCCTTGAGGCTGAACATGACGACGATGGTGAACAGCAGGGCGATGAGGGTGATCGGGCTGATCCTGGGCACGAAGACCTGGTGGTACCAGTCCAGGCCCTTGAGCCTGCCCAGGGTGAAGCGGGTCAGGAACCCGGCGAGGAAGGGAATGCCCAGGTAGATGAAGACGCTCTGGGCGATCTGGCCGATGGTGATGTTCACGACCGCGCCCGGAAGCCCCAGCTTCGCGGGCAGCACGGTGATGAAGAACCAGGCGTAGACGCTGAAGAACAGCACCTGGAAGATGGAGTTGAAGGCCACCAGCCCGGCGCAGTATTCCGTGTCGCCCTTGGCCAGGTCGTTCCAGACGATGACCATGGCGATGCAGCGGGCCAGGCCGATGAGGATCAGGCCGATCATGTACTCCGGCCGGTCCCGCAGGAACAGGACGGCCAGCCCGAACATCAGCAGCGGCCCGATCACCCAGTTCTGGAGCAGGGAGAGCGCCAGCACCCGCTTGTTGCGGAAGACCAGATGCAGCTCCTCGTAGCGCACCTTGGCCAGGGGCGGATACATCATCAGGATGAGCCCGGCGGCCAGGGGCACGCTGGTTGTGCCGACGTTCCAGGCGTTGATGGCGCGGTTGAAGCCCGGGGCCGTGTAGCCCAAGGCCACCCCCAGGCCCATGGCCAGGAAGATCCACAGGGTCAGGTAGCGGTCCAGGAAGGACAATCGTCTGGATTGGGGCATCGGTTTTCCCGGCTCAGCGCGGCTTGTCAGCTGAGATGATGAGGCTGGTGATGTAGTCGGACGGCTTCGTGCCCAGGGGCAGGAAATCCAGGAGGTGCCGGGTCATGGGGTCGTCGCTGGGCAGCATGGCCTCCACCGCCCCCTCCTTCGGCGTGAGCTTCAGGTCCACCAGCCCGGCGTCGGCCACCATCCGGCGCAGGTCGTCCACCAGGGCGGCCCCGGCGATGCAGCCCACCAGCGCCTCGACGCTTTCCCGGATCGCCTGGGGCAGAGGCCGCAGCAGGACCATGTCGGAGATCGATACCCGGCCGCCGGGCCTGAGCACCCGGGCGATCTCCTTCCACACCGTGGCCTGGTCCGGGCTCAGGTTCAGCACGCAGTTGGAGAGCACCACGTCGACGCTCGCGTCGGGCAGCGGCAGGGCCTCGATCTGGCCCTGGAGGAACTCGACGTTGCCCAGGCCCGTGCGCTCCTTGAAGGTCACCGCGTTGGCGCGGGCCCTGGCCAGCATCGCGGGGGTCATGTCGACCCCGATGGCGCGGCCTTCCGGACCGATCCGCTGGGCCGCCAGGAAGGCGTCGAGGCCCGCCCCGCTGCCCAGGTCCAGGACCGTCTCGCCCGGCTTCAGCCCGGCCAGGGCGGTGGGGTTGCCGCAGGAGAGGCCCAGATTGGTGCCCTCGGGCAGGGTGGCCAGCTCGGCGTCGGAATAGCCCACGCCCCGGGCCACCGCGTCGGCGGATCCGCCGCCGCAGCAGGAGGATTGCGGCCCGCAGCAGCCGCCGCCGGTGGCGGCGATGCGTCCATAGGCTTTCTGGACGGTTTCGTGGATGGTCCGCCTGGTCTTCAGCATGGTTTGTCTCCTTGTAGGCAGTCGGGATCGCTGCAGCCGCCGCCGCAGCAGTTCTCCCAGAGGTAGCCGGTGAGCTCCTTCATGACGTCGAAGCGGGCGGCGTAGCGGATGACGGTGGCGTGCCGGGTGGCTTTCAGCAGCCCGGCCTGGGCGAGTTCGGAAATGTGGTGGCTCAGGGTGGAGCTCGGGATGCCCACCCCCGCCTGGATCTCCCCCACGGGAGTCCCTTCCACAGGGCCCTGGACCACCAGCCGGAGGATGGCCAGCCGGGCAGGGTGGCCCAGGGATTTGAGGCGGGAGGCTTGGCGTTCGAGCAGGGGGTCCGGGTCTCTCATAACCATAATTCTAAATATTTAGAAATATGGGTCAAGAGATTTCCTGGGTCCTTTCGTACCGGGCGGACCGGGGCTATTTCACCGAGTAGCCCCGGCCCTCCAGGTAGGAGCGCAGGGCCTTGAGGTAGGCCTGGCGGGCCCGGGGCGTGCCGGGGTCTTCCGGGTCGCCGTAGGCAGGGTCAAAATCGCTTTGCCGGATCGCGTAACGCTGGGCATCGGCACGGTCCTGCTTCATCCGGGCGGCATCCTGGCCCCTCTCCGGGACGATGAGGAGTGCCTCCAGGGGACCTTCGCCATGGCTTCCCGAAGAGATTGCCGGGCCGGGCGCAGGCCCCTCGTGGTCGGCAGGAGGATCGACCACCTCGTACCCCCCAGACCCGGTGTCGGTGTAGTAGACATCCTGGTAGGTGTAATAGCAGATTCCGTCGTCCCAGAAGGAATCGCACCCCCAGGGCAGCGTGGAAAGGTAGAGGCCGATGGGCGGATAGCATCCCAGGTAGCCTCCGTTCCAGGGCCGGAACCAGCAGCCGCCCGCGAAATAGTAGGGGGAGCCGCCGAATCGGTAGGTGGTGCAGCCCCCGGGCAGGGCATTCACCTGGCTGCCAAGCCAGCCATGGCCTCCCTGGCCATATCCGCCGGGCGGGGTGGGCGCTCGGGAGCCGTGAACGTTGATGGAACGAGGGGCGAATCCGCTGTAATGGAACCCACCGCCATGGAACCCTCCGCCGTGGAATCCGCCTCCATGGGAACCGCCGCCGGGAGGTGGTCCGGCCCAGGCGGTGACGGCCACAAGCACGGCGATGCCACGGGAAATCCCTGAAAGCATGAGGGAGAGGGCCCTCAGGCGGCCCATGATCCCGGCCGCCCCGGGAACCGGCGCCCGATCGTCCAAATCGATGGGTTGAGTCCGCTCGTTCAACATGGCCACTCCAGGCTTGGGATCGCCTTGCAAGGCCAAGGCCCGGGATTCCCATCAAGAACCAGGCCACTCGGGAAACGTGTGTCCTTTCAGGGCGGACGGCAAGCGGGACGGATGCGGGATCGGGAATTTATCCGTGACCGTCCGGGGAATATTCCCTATCCATGCGGTCGGCCTAGGGTAAGTGCTTGTTATTTCATTGGCTTATTTATTGCTTAAGCAGGCTGGGAAGGGAGTGCCCCATGACCCTGCGCGCAATCCTCCTGGCCCTGGCTGTGGTCGCCACCCATGGCGCTACCCAGGATGCAGAGCCTACCCGGAGGACGAAGGAACCGCCTGCGGTCCCCCGGCGATCCGAGCCCAGCATCAAGGGGCTCCGGGTTCCACGGGGGGTGACGGACCGGGCCTTCGTCCAGGCGGCCCTCCGGGACTTGGCCGGCGGGCCGGTGGTGGTGGTGGAAGAGGAGTCCTTCACACTCAAACCAAGCAGGACGGTGCGGTTCGGCAATCTGCGTGTGCTTGCCCAGCCCGCCGCCCTTCCCGTCGCGCCCTGGGTGGATGACACCCGGGTGTTTTCGGGAACCAACGTGGTCGCCCAGGTCTTTCCCCTGGGTTGGGGGTACCGGTAGGCGGTACCGCGCCTCGCCCAGGTCGTGATCCTCCGGCAGGGCCGGATAGGTCCTAGACTGCAGACGGAAGGAGGCCGCATGGGGCCGGAACCGCACCGATCGGCGTCCCGCCCGGACTGGGTGGTCTATGCGCGGAACCTGGCCTGGCTCGCCGTCGCCTACAACGTCCTCGAGAGCCTGGTCTCCATGGGGTTCGGCTGGGCGGACGGGTCCTTCGCCCTGTTCGGGTTCGGCGCGGACAGCCTGATCGAGGTGGGGTCCTCGCTCCTGGTGCTCTGGCGGCTCCAGGCCGAGGAGGCCGGGCCGGCCGCGGGCGGCTCCGGGAGGGAGCGCCGGGCCGCGCTCGGAATCGGGATCCTGTTCCTGGCCCTGGCGGCGGGAACGGCCTCCGGGGCGGCGCTGCAGCTGGCCGGCCGCAGGCATCCGGCCACCACGCTTCCGGGCCTCGCGGTCGCCACCCTGAGCGTCGCCGTGATGGCGTTCCTGTGGCGCGGGAAGAGCCGCGCGGCCCGGGCCCTGGACAGCCGGGCCCTGGCCGGCGACGCCACGTGCAGCCTGGTCTGCATGCAGCTTTCCGCCGTGCTGTTCCTCGGCAGCCTCGGCTACTGGCTCCGGCCCTCGCTGTGGTGGGCCGACGCGGCCGCGGCGCTGCTGCTGGCCGTCTTCATCGGCCGGGAGGGGTGGGAGATGGTGGCGGCCGCCCGGAAGCCGGACTTCCAGGGCGGCTGCGGGTGCCATTGACCGGGGGCCCGGTCCGTCGTGGTTCCGGCCGTCCGGCGCTGGCATAATCACGAGATCCCGCCCCGCGTCACGTGGGCCGGGTTCGACTGCGCAAAGGCGGAACCGATGGCATTCAGATCCCTGGCCCTGACCGTCCTGTTCGCCGGCCTGGCCTGGGCGGCCCCGGATGGCGGCAGGCCGGCCTGGATTGCGGCCCTGCCCGACCAGCCGGGCCGGATCTACGCGGTGGGGGTCGCGCCGCTGTCGCCGGGCCAGGCCCGCGCCCTGGCGCAGGCGGCGGACAATGCCCGGGGCGAGGTCCTGAGCCGGCTCCGGGCCACGGTGCACGCCGAGACCACCTCCACCGCCCAGGCCTCCATGACCCGGGACGCGGCGGGCCACAGCAGCGGCGCGGCCAGCCAGCAGCTGGCCCAGAGCACCCGGATCCAGGCCTCGGCCCGCGACCTGCCGGGCCTGGCGGTGGCCGGGACCTGGGTGGACACCGCCGCCGGCACGGTCTACGCATTGGCCTACCTGGATCTTCCGGTGGCCGAGGGGGAGCTGCGGGCCCGCTGCGACGCCCTGGCCCCGGATCTGGATCCGGCGCTGCCGGAGGCCCCGCGCGAACGCCTGGGGGTGCTGCACAAGCTCCGGGTGGTCCAGGGCGGCCTGGCCGCGCTCGCGGACGCCGGCGCCCTGCTGGCGGCCGGCGGCGGGGATCCCGCCCTGCGGGCCCGGATCGAGGCCGCCAAACGCGCCGTGGACGGGCGGGTGGAGCAGCTCCGGAGTGCCCTAACCGTGTCCCTCGAAGGCGCCCCGGACCCGGCCCTGGCCGAGCTCCTGCGCAGCGCGGCCCTGAAGGCCGGCCTGGCCTGGTCCGAGACCGGCGGGGAACTGCGGCTGGCGGTGGACGGCCACGCCCAGCCCGGGCAGGGCTGGATCAGCCACGCGCTGGCCGGAGCCACGGGGATCGTCGTGGCCCGGGCCGCCCTCACGCTCACCCTCCAGGACCGGGCCGGCGCCTCCTGCGCGGTCCTGGAGACCGAAGCCAAGGGCCTGGGCGCGGATGCCGCCCGGGCCGACCGCAAGCTGAGGGAGGAGCTCGGGGAGAAGCTGGCCGCCGGCTTCATCCGCTGGCAGGAGGCGCCCGGCATTTGACAAGTTCCGGCCACAATGTCATAAAGGCGCATCTATTGCGTTATTTATAAAGCACGGTTGAAACGAGGTGAAGCATGACCGCTGGCCATCCGGCAAAGGAGACCCTCACGGTCCTTTGCGTCGAGGATGACCCGGCCACCCGGAAACTGCTGACGCGGATGCTGGAGCGGCGGTTCCAGCGGGTGCTGGCGGCGCGGGACGGGGAGGAGGGGCTGGAGCTGTTCCTCCAGCACCGCCCGGCCCTGGTCCTCACCGACGTGCAGATGCCGCGCATGGACGGCATCAGCATGGCCCGGGCCATCAAGCTGCAGGACCGGGAGGCGCGGATGATCATCCTCACCTCCCTGGAAGACACCCGCTCCCTGCTGGCCGCCATCGAGGTCGGGGTCACCGACTACCTGGTCAAGCCGGTCACCCAGCCGCGCCTGGATGACGCCCTGGACCGCTGCCTGCGCATGTTCGCCCTGGAATCCCGGCTGCGCTCCGCCAAGTCCGACCTGAGCTCGATCCTGGACAGCATCGCCGACACCTTCTTCGCCCTGGACCCGGACTGGCGCTTCACCTACGTGAACGCCTCGGCGCGCAGCCACCTGGGCCGGAGCGGGCCGGACCTGCTGGGCCGGACCTACTGGAGCCTGTTCCCGGACCCGACCCCGGCCTCGCTGGTCTACCAGGAGGCCATGCAGACCGGGGAACTCCGCACCATCCAGATCAACACGGACGGCGCGGGCCTCTGGCACGAGCACCGGGTGTTCCCGCTGGGCGGCGGCATTTCCGTCTACGTCCGGGACGTCTCCGCCGAGAAGCGGTCGCAGGAGGAGATCCACTTCCTGGCCTTCTACGACAAGCTCACCGATCTGCCCAACCGCACCCTGCTCCAGGACCGGCTCGCCACGGCCATCACCCGGTGCCGGCGGGACAGCCTCAAGGGCGCCCTGATGTTCCTGGATCTGGACCGGTTCAAGAACATCAACGACTCCCTGGGGCACGACGTCGGCGACCTGGTGCTGCGCGAGGCGGCGACGCGGCTGAAGGCCTGCGTCCGGGAATCCGACACCGTGGCCCGGCTGGGCGGCGACGAATTCATCGTGCTGCTGGACGGCATCGAGAATTCCGGGCACATCCCCATGGTGGCCAAGCGCATCCTGGGCGCCCTCAGCGAGGAGATCCAGATCCGGGAGTTCCCCCTCAGCATCAGCGCCAGCCTGGGCGTGGCGCTCATCCCCGGCGACGGCGAGCGCCCCGAGGATCTGCTCAAGGCCGCCGACACCGCCATGTATTTCAGCAAGGGCAAGGGCGGAAACGCCTTCCACTTCTACCAGCCGGAAATGAACATCCAGGCGCAAAGCCACCTGTTCCTCGAAGGCGCGCTGCGCAAGGCCATCTACGCCAAGAACTTCAAACTCCACTACCAGCCCCAGTTCGACCTCCGGAGCCGCGTCCCCATCGGCGTCGAGGCGCTGGCGCGCTGGGAACTGCCGGATCTGGGCGTCATCTCCCCCACCGAGTTCATCCCCCTGGCCGAGGAGACCGGGCTCATCCTGCCCCTGGGCGAGTGGGTCCTGGAAACCGCCTGCCGCCAGGCCCGGGCCTGGCAGATGAGCCACGACCTGCCGCTGCGCATGGCGGTGAACGTCTCGGGCCGGCAGTTCTGGCAGGGCGACCTGGTGGGCACGGTCGAGCGGGTCCTGGCCGAGACCGGGCTGCGCCCGGACCTCCTGGAACTGGAGATCACCGAGACCATGATCATGCACGATGTGGACAAGGCCATCGCCCGCATGACCCGCCTGGCGTCCATGGGCGTCCGGCTCTCCATCGACGACTTCGGCACCGGCTACAGCTCCATGGCCAGCCTGCATAAATTCCCCATCCATGCCCTCAAGATCGACCAGTCATTCATCCGAGCCCTCAGCCGGGATCCCGACGACGGCGCCATCCCGGTGGCGATCCTGGCCCTGGCCCGGTCCATGCGGCTGGAGGTGGTGGCCGAGGGCATCGAGCGCGAAGAGCAGCTGGCCTTCCTGGTCCAGGAGGGCTGCCGGCTCGGCCAGGGCTATCTGCTCGGGCACCCGATGGCCCCGGAGGAGCTGGCCGGGGCGCTGTTCGCCAGCTGATCCGGCTGGAAAATCCCCGCCCGGGGGCGGCTTTGGGATTATCCTGGCGGTCCTATGCGCCCGAAGCCGGCAGGACCCCAGACGGCCGATCCGCGGCGACGGATCTGGCGGACCTCGGTGCTGCTGGTCGTGCTGGTGGCGTGCTCACTCGCCCTTCTGCTTCGTCCACGTCCCGGGCGGACCACGCTCACCTACCGGATCGGCACGGTGGACCCGCGGTTCCACCTGAGCCGGGCGGAGTTCGCACAGGCGATCGAGCAGGCTGCGACGATCTGGCGGACGCCGGTCCCCCGGGGGCTGTTCCGCCTGGATCCCCGCGGGGATATCGTGATCAACCTGGTCTACGACCAGCGCCAGGAGACCCTGGACCTGCTGAAGAGGATGGGGCAGGCGATCACGAAGACCCAGGGCTCCCTCGGCGATATGATGGCGAAATTCGAGGCCGTCAAGGCCGAGTACGAGCTGAAACAGTCCGCGCTGCAGACCGATTTCGCCGCCTATGAAGCCAAGGTGCAGGCCTTCAATGCCGAGACCGAGGCCCTTCGCCAGCGCGGCGGCGTCACCGAGCGCGAGGCCCGGCGCCTGGGCGCCGAGCGGGAGGCGCTGCAGGCCAGCCAGGCCGCGCTGCGGACCCGGGACCAGGAGCTGGCCGAAACCCGCACCCAGTTGGCCAGCCGCGTGGACACGGTGAACCAGGCGGTGGCGGGTGCGCGGACCCAGGAAGCGTCCTACAAGAAAGCGGGCAAACGACTGGGGGGCGAGTTCGACGAAGGCGAATACGTCCGCCGCTTCGGCCGGCGGTCCATCACCATCTACTGCTACGCCAACGAACGGGTCCTGGTCCGGGTGCTCGCCCACGAACTGGGCCACGCGCTCGGGATCGAGCACGCCAGTGATCCCCGGGCGATCATGTACCCGCAGATCCTCTCGGATTCCTGGGAGCTGGCGCCGGAGGACCTGGCGGCCATCAAGGCGATCTGCGGGGTGCCTTAGGTTGCCTTGTCCGCCTCCACCACCCGGCTCGTGTAGGCCGAGTAGTCGGTCGCGGCCGGGTTGTAGGCCTTCTTCATCAGGGGCGAGGAGATCAGGAAGTCGGCGGTGCTGCGGGTGCAGGCGATGGGGATGTTGTAGACCACGGCGATGCGCAGGAGGGCCTTCACGTCCACGTCGTGGGGGTGCGGTTCCATGGGGTCCCAGAAGAAGATCACCACGTCGATCTGGTTCTCGGTGATCATCGCGCCCAGCTGCTGGTCGCCGCCGAGGGGGCCGGACTTGAGCTTCAGGATGGGCGGGATGGGGACTTCGCCGCCCTCCTCGGCGGATTTCCGGGTGAGGGCCTCCTCCACCAGCCGGCCGGTGGTGCCGGTGCAGACCAGCTTGTGCTCGGCCAGGATGGTGTGGTTCCAGGAGACCCACTCGATCAGGTCCCGCTTGCGGTTGTCATGGGCGACGAGGGCGATGGTTTTCTGGCGCAGCATGGCTGCCTCCTTGCCTGATGGTCCCCCATCCGGGGCACGGGAACGTCAAGGCGATGTAACTTCCGCATCTGAATTTTCCAGCCCCAGGTTCACGGGGCCGACGCGCGCGGCGAAATCGCCGAAGGGCTCGCCCCCGGCGCCGGATTCGGCCCAGGCGGAAACCAGGGCCTCGAAGAGGGCCGGCAATTCGGCCACGGTCACCTTGTCCCGAACCAGCTTGGCCAGCCGGTCGCCCTGGGGGCTGCCGCCCGCGTAGACGGCATACTTGCCCACGGACTGGCCGACCAGGGCCAGTTCGGCGTTGTAGGGGCGGGCGCAGCCGTTGGCGCAGCCGGTGACCCGGAACACCGGCGCCTGGGCCAGGCGTCCGTGCCGGACCAGGGCGGTCCGCAGCAGCTGCAGGAAATCGGGCATGGCCCGCTCCGCCTCGGTCACCGCCAGGCCGCAGAGGGGCAGGGCGACGCAGGCCAGGGCCCGCCGGGCCAGGGGGTCGGCGTCGCGGGCGCCGCCGGCGCGGAGCTGGGCCTCCAGGCCGGCGCGGTCATCCTGGGCGATGCCCAGGAGGATCAGGTCCTGGTCGGGGCTGATCTGGAGCTGGGGCCGGTAGCGCGCCACGACGCTCCGCAGGGCGGCCTTGAGGGGCCCGGCGATGCGGCCGGAGGGGGTGTGCACGCCGTAGGCCCAGGCGCCGTCCCACTGCGGCAGCCAGCCCAGGACCGGATCGCTGCGCCAGGGCGGCAGTTCCCGGGGCTGGAAGGTGATGCCGCTGCGCTCCCGCACTTCCTCCCGGAGCCAGGCGGCGCCATGGGCGGCGACCAGGTACTTGAGCCGGGCGTGGCGGCGGTTGCCGCGGTCGCCATGGTCCCTATGCACGGCCACCACGGCCTCCGCCACGGCCAGCACGGCCGCCGCGGGGATCCAGCCCAGCAGGTCCGCCAGCCGGGGGAAGGTGGCGGGATCGTTGTGGGTCATGCCCATGCCGCCCCCGGCGAACGCGAAGAACCCCTCCAGCCGCCCGGCCTCGAAGGTGGCGGCGAAGGCCAGGTCGTTGGTGTAGATGTCGACCAGGTTCTGGCCGGCGGCGGTGACGGCGATCTTGAACTTGCGGGGCAGGTAGGTGGCGCCGTAGAGCGGCTCGACCGGCTCGTCCTGGGTGATCTGCTCGCCGTCCAGCCAGATCTCCGTGTAGGCCCGGCTGCGGGCGAGGAAATGTCCGGAGAGCCGCTCGGCGACCGCTTCGAGCTGGTCCAGGTCCGGGCGCTTCCAGGGGTTGGGGGCCAGGGTCACGTTGCGCACCACGTCGCCGCAGGCCCCCTGGGTGGTGAGCAAGGCCTGGTGCAGGCCGGCCAGGGCCTGCTTGACCTCGCCCTTGAGCACGCCGTGGAGTTCCACCGATTGCCGGGTGGTCAGGCGCAGGCTGCCGTCGCCGTAGCGGTCGGCCAGGGCGTCCCAGGCCAGCCAGCCGTCCGCCTCCAGCCGGCCTCCGGGGATGCGGCCGCGGAGCATGAGCACCGGCGGGGGATCCCCGCCCCGCCGGTCCCGGTCCTTCTGCTGGTACAGGCCGTGGAGCTTGAGCAGGTGCTCGGAATCCTTGGAGAAGCCGGGGGTTCCGGCGGCCAGCTCCTCGGCCAGGGTGCCGCGCAGGTGGTTGCTGTCGCGCTTGAGGATCTCGATGGGGCTGGTCATGGGGCGGGCTCCTGGGTGGCGAAGTAGGTCCTGCGGAAGGCCCGGAGCAGCCGTTCCAGCCGCTGGCGGCGGGCCTCGGGATCGGGGAGGGCCGAGCGCAGCCGCCGGCGCAGGCCGGCCAGCTCCTCCAGGCATTCGCCATGGCCGTCGGGGATGAGGGCCTCCAGGACTTCGCGCAGGGTCCGGGCCAGGCCGGGGAAGCCCCCGTCGGTGCCGATGGCCACGTGCCAGGGCCCGCGTCTGAGGCTGGCGGCGAAATAGGCGTCGCAGGCCGGGGGGTCGTCCACCGCGTTGCAGAAGATCCCGCGCGCCCGCGCCAGCTCCGCCACCTGGGAGTTCACGAGGGGGTCGTCGGTGGCGCTGACCACCAGCCGGACCCCGTCCAGGTGGGCGGGCTCGAAGGGCCCGGCGACCAGCTCGACCCGGTCGTGGCGCCGGCAGGCCCGGAGGAAGGCGGGATGGTGGCGGAGGGCCACGGCGCGGATGGCCGCGCCGGCCTGGGCCAGGGGCCCCAGCTTGGCCTCAGCGGTGCGCCCGCCCCCCACCAGCAAGACGCGGGAGGCGCTCAGGTCCAGGAACAGGGGAAGCCTCGAGAAGGGTGTCGGGGTGGGCATGGGCGGGAATCCTCAGGCCGGCCGCGGGTCCCAGGTAGACGATCCCGGGGCCGTCGGTGCGGGAAGTGAGATGGCCCGCCGCGGCGTGGGCCAGCAGCGAGCGGGTGATGGTCTCGAGGGGGCCGCTGGCGTTCTCCACCAGCACCACCGGCAGCTCCGGGGGCGCGCCGGCGGCCAGGAGCCGCTGGGCGATGGCCTTGAGGGCGCGGGTGGCCATGAAGATCGCCAGGGTCGGCCCGGGCGCGGCCAGCTCGGCCCAGTCCGGGGTGCGTTCCAGCAGGTCGTGGCCCTGGAGGATTCGCACCTGGTCGGCCAGCCCGCGGTGGGTGAGGCTCAGGCCGGCGGCGGCGGCCCCGGCCTGGAGGGCGCTGACGCCCGGCACGAACTCGAAGGGGATCCCGGCGGCCGCCAGGGCCTGGGCCTCCTCGTGGCCCCGGCCGAACAGGAGGGGGTCGCCGTTCTTGAGGCGGACCACCCGGGCGCCGGCCTGGGCGTGTTCGATCATGAGCGCGTGGATCCGTGCCTGCGGCGTGCTGGCGCGGCCGCCGCGCTTGCCGGCGGGGATGACCAGGGCTCCGGGGGGGTAGAGCTCCTCGAAGGTCGCCTCCAGAAGCGCGTCCGGCAGGATCACGTCGGCGGCCTGGAGCCGGCGCAGGCCCCGGAGGGTGAGCAGGTCCGGATGGCCGGGGCCGGCGCCGACGAGGCTGACGAACCCCGGGGCGGCGGGTTCCGGGTGGGGGTGCAACGCGAGGGTCATGGCGGTCCCAGGTGGGTGGAGAGGCGGGGGAGGTGCGTGAGGTCTCCAGGGTGCGGTGCGGGCAGATGTTAGTCAAGTATTTCGATCTGAAAAGTAAGAAAATAAAAATGCTGGAAACAGGGATGTTGATAATTAATATTAAATAACGTTGAAAACTAAACTTTGATCTTGACCCGGGCTGCCCGTCTCCGATAATTTGGTTTTCGAGCAATTTCTTACTTTTCCAATCTGTTTAATCAATATTGCTTCAGGAGCGACCGATGTCCCCCCAGCCCTCCCGAACCCTCACGGCCCGGCGCCTGTCCCTGGATTCCTGGGCCGTGCTCCTGGCCTTCCTCCTGGCGGCCCTGGTCCGCATCGGCCTGGTCAAGGTGGTGCCTTGGTGACCCCGGCCGGAACGACTCCGGATCCCTTCCTGGACGGGCCGGCCCAGCCCGGCTTCCTCGGCCGGGTCGCCGGCTACGTGCCCGGGCTGGCCCTCCTGGCCGGGGTCGGCTGGCTGGGCAAGCTGCTGGAGCAGACGATCAACGGCTACGGCAAGGCCCACCATCTGCTCCTGCCCAACATCGAGTACGTGCTGTGGGCGATCCTGATCGGCCTGGTGATCGGCAACCTGTTCACGCTCCCGAAGGTCTTCGAGGCGGGCGTCGGCACCTACGAGTTCTGGCTGAAGGTGGGCATCGTCCTGCTGGGGGCCCGGTTCGTCCTGGGCGACGTCCTCAAGCTGGGCGGCATCAGCCTGATCCTGGTCGTGGTGGAGATCGCCGGGGCGCTGAGCCTGATGCTCTGGCTGGGCAAGGTCTTCGGGCTCAAGCCCAAGCTGGCCTCCCTGCTGGCGGTGGGCACGGCCGTCTGCGGCGTCTCGGCGATCATCGCGGCCCGGGGCTCCATCGATTCCGACGACGAGGATTCGGCGGTGGCCATCGCCGCCATCCTGGCCCTGGGCGCCTTCGCCCTGGTGTTCTTCCCGCTGATCGGCCACGCCCTGCACATGAGCGACCGGGCCTTCGGGGTCTGGACCGGCCTGGCCGTGGACAACACCGCCGAGGCCATCGCCTCCGGGGCGATCTACTCGGACACCGCCGGCAAGATCTCGGTCCTGGTCAAGACCGCCCGCAACGCCATGATCGGCTTCGTGGTCCTGGGCTTCGCCATCTACTGGTCGCGGCGCGGCCTGGCCCGGAAGGTGGAGGGCAAGGCGGCCTTCCTGGTGGAGAAGTTCCCAAAGTTCGTGCTGGGCTTCCTGGCCATCTCGGTGCTGCTGTCGGCGCACCTGTTCAGCAAGCCCCAGGTGGCGGCGCTGGGCAACCTCTCGAAGTGGGCCTTCCTCCTGACCTTCGCGGGGGTGGGGCTGCGCACCAACTTCCGCAAGCTGTTCCAGCAGGGGCTGCGGCCGCTGGTTGTGGGCGCCCTGGGTGAGCTCCTGATCGCCTTCCTGACCCTGGGCCTGGTGATCGGCGCCAACGCAGTCTGGGGACTCTAGCAATCCCTGCGGTGCTAGATGCTCCAGTCGGCCGGGATGTCCTGGCTGAATTCCTGGGGCTGGCGGTTCTTGTACTGGAGGTCGGGGTTCTTCACGCTGACCCGGGTCTGGTCGGGCACCGACTTGGTGAGGAACACGTTGCTGCTGATCACGGCCTCCTCGCCGACCACGGTCTCGCCGCCCAGGATCGAGGCTCCGGAGTAGACCGTCACCCGGTCCTTGAGGGTCGGGTGGCGCTTCACGCCGCGGAGCGTCTGGCCGCCGCGGGTGGACAGGGCGCCCAGGGTGACGCCCTGGTAGATCTTCACCTGGCTGCCGATGATGGTGGTCTCGCCGATCACCACGCCGGTGCCGTGGTCGATGAAGAAGGACTCGCCGATCTCGGCCCCGGGGTGGATGTCGATGCCGGTGAGGGCGTGGGCGTATTCGCTCATGATCCTGGGGATCAGCGGCACCTTGCGGATCCAGAGCTCGTGGGCGATGCGGTGGACGGTGATGGCGAAGATGCCCGGGTAGGAGAAGATCACCTCGTCCATGTCGACCGCGGCCGGGTCGCCGTCGAAGGCGGCCTGGACATCGGTGGCCAGGATGGCCCGCAGGCGGGGGACGGCTTCCAGGAACTCCAGGACGATCCGCTCGGTGGCCGCCTCGCCGTCGGCCAGCGGCTGGCCGTAGCGGGTGGCCTGGTGGCGGATGGCGCTGCCGACCTGGTCCAGCAGGTTGCTGCGGATCTGCCCGAGCAGCTCGCCGACGTAGTATTCGAGGGTGTGGGTGCTCAGGTTGCGCTTGCCGAAGTAGCCCGGGAACAGGAGCTCGCGCAGCTGCTTGACCAGGACGATGACGCCTTCCCGGTCCGGCAGGTAGCCGGCGTCGATGTGCCGGGTGATGGGCTCCGCCAGGTCGCTGGCGACGATGGCCTCGACCAGGTGGGCGAACTCCTTCGCCAGAGGGGAGTTGTTCTTTGAAAGGGCTTCGGCGTTGTGCGGGGTCATGGGGCCCTCCGGCGGATGGGGTCTGTGGGATTCTAGCAGCCGTTGCGGGGCACCCCGCCAGGAACGGATGTGGCGCCCGCCGGGCGCCACTTCTGTTCCATGGAGGCGCTGTCCTCAGGCGAAGGCGAGGCCCGCTTCCAGGGCTTCGAGGATGTCGTCGATGTGCTCGATGCCGATCGACAGCCGCACCAGGTCGGGGGTGAGGCCGCCTTCGAGCTGCTGGGCCTCGCTGAGCTGGGAGTGGGTGGTGCTGGCCGGGTGGATGATCAGGCTCTTGGCGTCGCCCACGTTGGCCAGGTGGGAGAACAGCGGGATGTTGTCGATCAGCCGCACGCCGGCCTCGGCGCCGCCCTTGATGCCGAAGATGACCATGCCGCCGAAGCCGTTCTTGAGGTACTTGACGGCCAGGTCGTGGCTGGGGTCGCCCGGCAGGCCGGGGTAGCGGACCCAGGAGACCTTCGGGTGCTTCTGGAGGAATCCGGCGACCTTCAGGGCGTTCTCGCTGTGCCGGACGATCCGCAGGGGCAGGGTCTCGATGCCCTGGAGGAACAGCCAGGCGTTGTCCGGGGCGATGGCCGCGCCCAGGTTGCGCAGGGGCACGGTGCGCACCCGCAGGATGAAGGCCACCGGCGCCAGGGGCGCGGGCAGGTCCAGGCCCCAGCGGAGTCCGTGGTAGTTGGGGTCGGGCTCGGTGAACAGGGGATGGCGCCCGGCCGTCCAGTCGAAGGTGCCGGCGTCGGTGATGATGCCGCCGATCCCGGTGCCGTGCCCGCCGATCCACTTGGTGAGGGAGTTCACCACGATGTCGGCGCCGTGCTTGATGCTCTGCAGCAGGTACGGGGTCGAGAAGGTGGCGTCGACGATCAGCGGCAGGCCGTTGCGATGGGCCACCTCGGCGACCGCCTCGATGTCGGTGACGTCCAGCAGCGGGTTGCCGATGGTCTCGATGAACACGGCCCGGGTCTTCCCGGTGATGGCCTTCTGGAAGTTCTCGGGATCCTTGGGATCGACGAACTTCACCTTGATGCCCAGGGACGGCAGGATCGCGTCGAACTGGGTGTAGGTGCCGCCGTAGAGGTTGTTGGCCGCCACGATCTCGTCGCCGGCCTGGGCCAGGGTGATGATGGCGTAGAAGATGGCCGAGGTGCCCGAGGCCAGGGCCAGGGAGGCCGCGCCGCCCTCGAGCTGGGTGATGCGCTGCTCCAGCACATCCTGGGTGGGGTTGCCGATCCGGGTGTAGATGTTGCCAAGCTCCCGGAGGGCGAACAGGTTGGCGGCGTGCTCGGTGCTCTTGAACACATAGGAGCTGGTCCGGTAGATCGGCACCGCCCGGCTCAGGGTGGTGGAATCCGGGGTCTGGCCGCCGTGCAGGGCGACGGTCTCGGGGCGGAAGTTGGACACGGGTGGCTCCTTCAGGGGAATGGGTTCCAGGGTAGGACGGGTCGCGGCGGCGCCGGCGGGTGAAATGAATTGAAGATTCAATTCTTATGAATGCAATAAGAATAGTCAACTGGAATTTCAGTCAAGAAGTTTTCTTAGTAAGAAATGGTATTATCCCGTCTGCGGATGTTCCCGTTCCGACCCGGAGTCACCGATGAAGTTCTCTTCCCGCGCCATCTACGGAATGCGCGCCATGCTGGCCCTGGCCCGGCTGCACGGGCACGGCTCCACCTTCCTCAAGGACATCGCCGAGGCCGAGGGCCTGCCCGGGACCTACCTGGAACAGCTGATGGTGCCCCTGCGCAAGGGCGGCCTGGTCCAGGCCGTCCGCGGCGCCAAGGGCGGCTACACCCTGGCCCATCCGCCCGCGGAGATCTCCGTGCTGGCCATCCTGGAGGCCCTCGAGGGCCCGCTGGTGCTGGCGGACTGCCCTTCCGGGTCGGGCTGCTGCGGGAAACCGGACGCCTGCGCCCTGCAGGAACTCTGGGCCGAGGGCAGCCAGGCGCTGAACGGCATCTACGGAAACCTCTCCCTGGCCGCGCTGGCGGAGCGCCAGCGGGCCAAGGAGTCCCATCCGGTGATCACCTACTCGATCTGAACGTGCCCTAGTGCCTGCGCTTCCTCTGCATCCGGGCGATCTCGGCCACGCCTTCGACCGCCGCATGGACGTGCTCTCCGGTGTTGAAGGCGCCGATGCCGAACCGGGCCGCCCCGTGCAGCTTGTCGGTGCCCAGGTGCTCGTGGACCATGGGCGTGCAGTGCAGGCCGGTCCGGCAGGCGATGTTGAAATCCACGTCCAGCATCGTCCCGGTGTCGGCGGCCTCCAGGCCGTCGACGTTGAAGGTGAGCACGCTGATGCGGTCGCGGCCGTCGCCCTCCTGGCAATAGAGGGTCACCCCCTCGATCGCCGCGAGGCCGTCCCGCAGCTGGCGCCAGAGGGCCATCTCGTGGTCATGGATGGTTCCGATGCCCTGGTCCAGCACCCAGTTCACGCCCGCGTAGAGGCCGGCGATGCCGGGCAGGTTCGGGGTGCCGTATTCCATCCGGTAGGGGTACTCGTCCAGGTGGTGGCGCTGGGCGCTGCGCACGCCGGTGCCGCCGGCGCGGGTGTGGCGGATCTCGACGCCCTCCCGGACGTACATGCCGCCGATGCCCATCGGACCCATCAGGCTCTTGTGGCCGGTGAAGCAGATGACGTCGGCGCCCAGGTCGTCGAGCTTGACGTCGACCATGCCGGCCGTCTGGGAGACGTCCAGCACCAGGTGGATGCCCCGCTCCCGGCAGGCCCGGCCGATCTCCGCCACGGGCTGGACGGTGCCCAGGACGTTGGACCCGTGGTTCATCACCACCGCTTTGGTGTCCTTGCGCAGCCGGCCGAGGACCGCCTGCGGATCGACGTAGCCGCGATCGTCGAAGTCCACCCAGTCCACCGCCACGCCCTGGTCCTGGAGGTGCCAGAGGGGTCGCAGGGTGGCGTTGTGCTCCAGGTGGGTGGTGACCGCGTGGTCGCCGGGCCCGAGCAGGCCGAAGATGGCCAGGTTCAGGGCGTCGGTGGAGTTGTAGCCGAACACCAGGCGGTTGGGGTCGGTGCCGCCGAAAAGGCCGGTCAGAAGCTTGCGGGCGTCCTCGACCAGATGGCCGGCCTCCAGGCACAGGTCGAAGCCGCTGCGCCCGGGATTGACGCCGTGGTTGCGGTAGAAGGAATCCATGAACACATACACCTCCTCCGGCTTGGGGAAGGAGGTGGCGCCGTTGTCCAGGTAGATCAATCCGTGGGCGGCGCCGCTGGGCTGGAAGGTGGGATTCGGGGCGGTCTGGGTCATGGGGCACCTGTGGGTGAAGGGAGGATCAGGGCGTCGGCCACCAGTTCGGCCACCGTCCGGACCTGGACCTTGAGCTTGAATTCCTTGTTCAGCTCCGCGAGCTGATCGATGCAGTTGTGGCAGGGGGCGACCACGGTGTGGGCGCCGGTGGCCTGGATCTGCCGGGCCTTCATGCCGCCGGCCTGCAGCCGGCGTTCCTTGTACCTGCCCATCGCCAGCTGGCCGCCGCCGCCGCCACAGCAGAAGTTCCCGGCGCCGTGCGGGGCCATCTCCCGGAACTCGGTGACGGTGCGCCGCAGCACCCGCCGCTGGGGTTCGCAGAGGCCGCCGTGGCGCACGAGGTTGCAGGGGTCGTGCAGGGTCACCGGGTGCGGATGGCGGGCGGGATCGACCTGGATCCGGCCCTGCTCCAGGTACTCGTCCATGAGTTCGAGGATGCTCCGGACCTGGAAGGGGAAGGTCCGGCCGAGCCATTCGGGGCCCTCCCAGCGGGCGCTGGCGTAGCCGTGGCCGCACTCGCCGATGACCAGGGTCTGGCAGCCCAGGCGCGCCATGGCGTCCACCAGGTGCTGAGTGATGGCGCCGGCCTCGGCGTCCTTGCAGTTGAACAGGCCGTAGTTGGTGAGGTCCCATCCCTCGGAGGCCAGGGTCCAGTCCTCGCCCGCCGCCCAGAACACCTTGGCGCTGGCCTGGAGGGAGAGCGGGAAGAACTTGGGCTCGCGGGGGTTCACGGTGAACAGGATCTTGGCGCCGTGGCGGTCCATGGGGATCCGGGCGCCGGGGTCGCCGGTCTCGGCCTGGAGCTCCTCCTCCAGCCACTGCACGGTCTCCACCCAGTCCTCCCTGGTGATGGCCATGTTGTTGCCGTGGCGCAGGGAGTTGTCCACGGTGGCCTGGAGGTCGGCGGGCACCATGCCCATGGCCGCGAGCGCGGCCCGGGCGGCCCGGAAGATCCTCGGCAGGTGGATGCCCACGGTGCAGTTGAGGGAGCACCGCCCGCACAGCGAGCAGCGCCCGTAGACGGCGTCCAGCCAAGCCTTGGCGAGTTCCGGATCCAGCTCCCGGCCGGCCAGTCCGAGCCGGCCCAGCACGGTGCAGTGCCGGCGGAAGGCGGAGGCGATCAGGTCCAGCTTGCGGGCCGGGATGTTCTCGAGGCTGGGGTCCATGCGGTAGTAGTGGCAGCTGTCCGCGCACAGGCCGCAGTGGACGCAGGCGTCGAGGTAGGCGAGGTCGGCCTGGCCCAGGCGGGCCCGGAAGGCGTCGAGGCCGCGCTGGAGGGTCGGGGCGTCGAGTTCAGGCATGGTGGCCGCCGCTGGGGGGGAAGCAGCCGCGCCGGCCGAAGAAGGCGCCGAGGTGGTAGCGGCTCAGGAAGAAGAAGACGCAGTGGCGGATCTTGCCCAGGGGGATGTAGACCAGCAGGGCCGTGGCCGCCCAGGGCAGCAGGCGCTGGGCCGGCGGAACCAGGCTGGCCAGGCCGGCCAGGGCGGTGAACCCGGTCACCAGGAGGTTGGAGAGGAAATCGTCGGTGTTGGAGAGGCCGCGCAGGTGGGGCATGGCCAGGCGCTTGCCCAGCAGTCCGAGCCCGGCGGCCGCGCCGGCCAGGCTGAGCCCGGCCAGGGGCCGGGAGGGCCAGGCCAGGCTGGCGAAGGCGGCGAACACGCCGAGGTGGAAGACCATTCCGAGGGCGTACGAGCCGGGGTTCATCCGGACGCTCTCCTTGGCCCAGGGCACCATGGCCCCGGTGAAGGCGTAACGGACCCCTGCGCCGGCGCGGCCCGCGGCCGGCGCGAACAGCGGCTTTTTCGGACGGGCCAGGACGGCGGCCAGCTGGGCCCCGAGGGCCAGGGCGCACCAGGCGCCGGAGAGGAGGACGGCGCGCACGGCTAGACGCAGCCGTCCGGCTTGGGCAGGCCGGCCAGTTTGCAGGCGCCCTTGGCGGGGCCGCCGGGGAAGAGGTCGTAGATCTGCCGCAGGGGCACGCCCGATCCCTTGCAGACGGCCCGCACCATCGGGGCGCCTTGGGTCTCGAGCCAGTGGCCGCGGATGAACCGGATCACGGCCCAGTGGGCGTCGGTGAGGGTCTCCAGGCCCTCCTCGGCCCGGGCCAGCGCCAGCGCCAGGTCCTCGTTCCAGAGGCCGGGTTCCTTGAGGAAGCCTTCCTCGTTCAGTTCCACGGGGGTGCCGTTGAAGTCGATCGTGGACATGGTGGTCTCCTTTTGACTGCCATTTTGTGTGTGCACGACTTATGATTGTGTGCATGACAATGTGGTTACCTTCCGCCCTGGATCCGCAGCAACCGGCCTACCTGGCCCTGGCCGACGCGATCGGCAACGCCATCCGGCTGGGCCAATTGCGCCCGGGGGACCAATTGCCCACCCACCGCCGGCTGGCCGACCTGCTGGGAGTGAACGTGAGCACCATCACCCGGGCCTACCGGGAGGCCGCCCGCCGGCGCCTGCTGGGGGGCGAAGTGGGCCGGGGCACCTACGTCCTCGGGGTGGCTTCGGAAGCCGCCCTGTTCGCCAGCCAGAACCGGCCCCCGGGCGGGGTCATCGATCTGTCCATCAACATCCCGCCGGTGCTGGCCCAGGACCCGGACCTGGGCCGGGCGCTCGCGGATCTGGACCCGGCCGACGGGGCCCGCTGGCTGCACTATCCCACCGCCGGCGACAGCCTCGTCCACCGGCAGGCCGCGGCGCGCTGGCTGGCCCGGCGCGGGGTGGCCGCCGAGCCGGGGGAGCTGCTGGTCTGCGCCGGGGCCCAGCACGCCATGGCCACGGCCATCGCGCTGCTGCCGGACGCCGAGGAGGTGGCCTGCGAGGCGCTGGTCTACCCCGGCCTGAAGGCCGCCGCCCGGCGCTGGCAGCGCCGGCTGCACCCCCTGGCGCTGGACGCCGAGGGCATTCTGCCCAGTGCCTTCGAAAACGCCTGCCGGGGCGGCATCCGCCTGGCGGTGTTCTCCCCCACCCTGCAGAACCCCACCACCGCAACCATGAGCCTGGAGCGGCGGCGGACCCTGGTGGCCCTCGCCCGCAAGTGGGACGCGCTGCTGGTGGAGGAGGACGTCTACGGGCTGCTCCGCGAGGATGCCCCGCCGGCCCTGGCGGCCCTGGCGCCCGAGCGGGTGGTCTACCTCACCGGCCTCTCCAAGACCGTGGCCCCCGGCCTGCGCCTGGGCTACCTGGCCTTCCCCGCCTCCATGGCGGCCCGGGCCCGGGACGCCGAGGCCCACACCAGCTGGTATGTCTCGCCGCTGTCCATGGCCCTGGCCACCCGCTGGATGGAGGACGGCACCGCCGGGCGCCGGCTCCAGGCGCAGCGCCTGGAACTGGCCGCCCGCCACCGCATCTGCAAGGAGCGCCTGGCGGGCTTCCAATGGCGCGGGGAGGCCTGCTGCCCCCACGTGTGGCTGGAGAACCCTCCGGGCGGCTCGGCGCGCTTCACCGAGCGGGCCCTGGCCGCGGGGGTGGTGGTGGTGCCGGCGGAGGTCTTCGCCACCGGGCGGCACGGCGCGGACGGCGTGCGCATCTCCATCGGCGCCGCCACCGACCGCGCCGCGCTAGCCGAGGCCCTCACGCGGCTGGCGGCTTTGGCGTAGGATCGGTTGCACAGGGAGATCGCCGGAATGAAGATCATGGGCATCGTCGGCTGGAGCGGCAGCGGCAAGACCAGCCTGATGGTGGCGCTGCTGCCGGTGCTCCGGGAGCATGGGCTGAAAGTCTCCACCATGAAGCACGCCCACCACGCCTTCGACGTGGACACGCCCGGCAAGGATTCGTTCCTGCACCGGGAGGCCGGGGCTTCGGAAGTGCTGGTGGTCACCGGCAGCCGCTGGGTGCTCATGCATGAATCCCGGGACGAGCCGGAACCGACCATCGAGGCGCTGATCGAACGGATGACCCCAGTCGACCTCCTGCTCATCGAGGGTTTCAAGACCCATTCCCATCCCAAACTGGAGATCCACCGGCCCGCGGAGGGCAGGCCGCTGCTGTGCGCCCAGGATCCCGAGATCGTGGCGGTGGCCTGCGACGTGGCGCTCGCGGGCGTGGCGGTCCCGGTGCTGGACCTGAACGACCCCCGGGCCATCGCCGGCTTCATCCTGGGGCACACGGGCCTTGGAGTCAGCGGATGAAGGGGACCAGCTTGCCCACCCGCCGCTGGTAGGCGGGGTATTCGGGAAACTTCTCGCACAGCCACCGCTCCTCGCGGGTCGCCTTGCGGTCCAGCAGGGCCAGCAGGGCGAAGGCGTAGAGGAGGGCCCAGGCGCCATGGACCCAGAGCGCCCAGCCGAAGGCCAGGGCCAGGACCGCGGCGTAGATCGGGTGGCGCACCAGCCGGTACGGACCGGTCCGGACCAGGACGGAGCCCGCCTTGGGGTAGGGCAGGGGGGTGAGGTTCGGGCCCAGCCGGATCAGGCTGGCGACCAGCAGCACGCCTCCGGCCGCCATCAAAGCCGCGCCGGCCAGGGTGGCGGCTGCGGCGACCGGCCCCGGCAGGGCCGGGGTGCGGCTGCCGCGGGGGCCGAAGGCGATCAGGGCCAGCAGCACCACCTGCGCGGCGACGAAGCCCTCGCCGCGGGGGCCGGGCCACCCGGGAAGGCCTTTCACGGCTTCCGGGCCGAGGCCAGGAACACGGTGTAGGTCATCCCGGCCTTGGTGGTCGCGGCCGCGGTCGCCACCTTGATCTCCTCGAAGCCGGCCAGGGCCAGCCAGCCGGCCAGTTCGGCCCGGTCGAAGCCCTGATGGTGGACGCCCGAAGGGGAGTCGTGGAAACGCCCGTCCTCCGTGTCCAGGTCGGCCAGGGCCACCTGCCCGCCCGGATGGAGCGCCTGGAAGAACTGGCCGAGCAGGCCGGGAACATCGGCGATGTGGTGCAGGGTCATGCTGCTGGTGATGAGGTGGTAGGGACCGCGGAGGGCCGGGGCGCCCTCCTCGGCGAGGGCCACCAGGCGGACCGCGAGGTCCCGGGCGCCGGCTTTCTCGGCCAGGGTCCGCAGCATGCCCTGGGAGGCGTCCGCACCGGCGATGGAGCCCACCAGGGGCGCCAGCTCCAGGGTCACGAGGCCGGTGCCGCAGCCGAAATCCAGGACGTCCATCTCCCTGGACAGGGATAGGGTCTGCCGGATGGCCGCGGCCACGGCCCGGGCCAGGGCCACCCGCCGATCCTCCAGATCCCAGGTCACCGCCGCCTGATCGAAGTATTCCGAGCCTGACATGGGGCCTCCCGGCCAATAGTTTGGCCTAGGTCGGGCCCCGGGCCAGCAATTCCCTGATGCTGCCGTCCAGTTCGGTCATGGTGAAGGGCTTGACGATGGACCGCGCGTTCGGGTCCCCGGCCAGGACGGCCTCTGCGGGGGCTTCCAGATGCCCGGTCGCCAGCAGGACCGGCAACTCGATGCCCCGCCGGCGGATCTCCCGCAGGGTCTCGAGGCCGTCCATGCCGGGCATGTTCAGGTCCAGGATGACCAGGTCGGGCTGGCGGCCGAGCCCCAGCTGCCGGAGGGCTTCCGCGCCGCCCGAGGCGGTCGAGACCTTGTGCCCGGACAGGGCCAGCATGGGCGGCATCGAGGTCCGGATCAGGTCGTCGTCGTCCACCAGGAGGATCCGCAAGGGCGGCCCGGCGGCCTGGGCGGAAAGGGGGGCCGCCGGGGCCGCGAGCGTTTCCGGGACGGCCGGGAGCTGGATCCGGACCGTCGTTCCCACCCCGGCTTCGCTCTGGATGGAGACGCTGCCGCCGTGGGCCTTGGCGGTGGCGTAGACGGAGGCGAGGCCGAGCCCGGTGCCCTTGCCGACCGGCTTGGTGGTGAAGAACGGCTCCATGGCCCGGCTCAGCACTTCGGGCGCCATGCCGGCGCCGGTGTCGGCCACCTCCAGGCCGATCATGCCCCGGGGCAGGCTGCGGGTCCGGAGGGTCAGGGCGCCGCCTTCGGGCATGGCGTCCAGGGCGTTCACGCACAGGTTCATGAGGGCGCTGCCCAGGGTGCCCTTCTCGGCGATTACGGCGGGCAGGGCCTCCTCCAGGTCCAGGACCAGTTCCACCCGCTGCCGGGTGGTCCGGCGCAGGATATCCATCTCGTCCCGGACCAGGGCGTTGAGGTCCAGCAGCTCGGCTTCGCGGATCTCCTTGCGGGCGAAATTGGTCAGGCCCCTGACCAGATCGCGCCCGCGGTTGGCGGCGTGCTCGACGGTGCCCAGGGCCTTGACCAGCTCCGCATCCTGGGCCCGCACCACCGCGAGGGTCTCGGTGACGGCCTGGATGGCGGCGAGGACGTTGTTCATGTCGTGGGCGACCCCGCCCGCGAGCTTGCCCAGGCTGTCCAGCTTCTGCATCTGGTTCAGCTCGAGTTCCATCTGGCGCTGGAGGGCCTGGCCCTTCCGGCGCTCGGTGATGTCGAGGAAGGTCACCACCACTCCGACCACCTGGTCATCCACCTTCTGAAGCCAGGACCAGTACTCGACCATGAACGGCGTGCCGTCCTTCCGCCAGAACACCTCGTCGTCGGCGCCGATCTCCGCATGGGAGGACACCCCGCGGAGGGTCGGGCAGGCCTCGGCGGGATAGGGCGTCCCGTCCCGGTAGGAGTGGTGGATGAGTTCGTGGACGTTCCGGCCGAGCAGCGGGTCCTCCGCGGTGTAGCCGGTGAGCCGCAGGAAGGCGTTGTTGTAGAAGGTGCAGCGCCCTTCCATGTCCATGCCGTAGATGGCCTCGGCCGTGGAGTTGAGCACCAGGTTGAGCTTGGCCTCGCTCTCCCGGAGGGTCAGTTCGGCCCGCTTGCGCTCGCCGATGTTCACCAGGGCGCCGTAGATGCGCTGGGCGCCGCCCCCGCCGGGCGCCGCGTCGCACTGGGCGAAGGATTCGAACCAGGCCAGCCCGCCGTCCTTCCGGACCAGGCGCAGCTCGCAGGAGCCGGACTCCCCCGGGGCCAGGCCGAGCACGTTGGCCAGGAACCGGGGCCGGTCCGCCTCCACGACCAGGCTTCCCCAGCAGCGTCCGGCGATGATCTCTTCGATCGGCCGGCCCAGCAGGGTGGCCGTGGCGCCGACCATCCAGTCGATGCCGAAGGTCCCGTCCGGCTCCCGCAGGCAGGAATAGGCGATGTCCATCATGGAGTCGGAGACGTAGCGGAACCGCTCCTCGCTCATCGACAGGGCCTTGGCATTGCGGACCTGGGCCCGCCAGGCCCGATGGAACAGCCAGGCCCCGGTCCAGACGCCCAGGATGGCCAGGCCCATGACCGCCAGGGTCCGGATCCGGTCCCGGCGCCACTGGGCCAGGTAATCGGCCTGGGCCAGGCCGGCCCCGACCATCATGGGCACGCCCATGATCCTGCGGTTGGCGTAGAGCCGCGGAACCCGGTCGACGGTGGAGTGGGCGAGATGGATCTCCTCCCCGGCGCCGGACTGGATGAAGGCCAGGAGCTCGGGGGAGCCGTTGTGGATGCCGATGTCACGGTCCGAGCCCTGCGGAAGGGGCGGGTACCGGGCGATGAAGCCGCCGTCGCCGTCCCGGAGGGTGAGGGTTCCCGCGGCGCCCAGGTCGTAGCCCGCGAGGAGGCCCTGCAGGTATTCGACCGAAAGCGGGATCACCACCACTCCGGCGAATCCGCCGTCGGGATCATTGAAGCGGCGGACGCAGGGGATGACCCATTTCCTGGTGTAGAAGCCGATGATCGGCTTGGCGACCACCATGTCCGCCTCAGGGTGGTCCCGGCAGTACTGGAACCAGGTCCGGCCGGACCAGGGCGGAACCGTGGCGATGTCGCGGTTGCCCATGATGGCCCGGCCCTGGGCGTCGGCGACCCAGATGATCCCGGGTTTCGGGAGCAGTCCGCCCTCCACGGCCAGGAACCGCTCCACCCGGCTGCGGTCGGGCCCGCCCAAGGCCGGGGACCCGGGCAGAAGGCCGATGACGCTGCCCAGGGCCTGGTCGATCCAGCGAAGGGTTCCGGAGATGTTCTGGTCCAGCGCCAGGGCGAGGTTCCGGCTCTCGGCCCGGGCCAGCCGCTCGGCGTCCGCCCGCCGCACCACCAGGAGCCTGAAGCCGAAGGCCAGGATGAGGCCCGTGGCCAGGACGGCGGCCGCGGCCAGCATGGCGCCGATGGTGCTCCTGGCGTGGACGGGGGGTGTCTTCATGGGGCCCGGTGGGTGGGGTTTTTGTTATAGGTTTATTGGTATTTTCCACCTTCGGGGGGCGGTGGTCCAGCCTCTGCGCCGGGGTGCTATCCTCACTCCACCAGCAACCAGGTGGATGCGCAACGGGGATTTTCCCGGTGCTCCGGCCGTTGCCGGCCAGGGATTCGGCAGATTCAGGGGAGGTGGCTGTGTACAAGGTTCTGGCGCTCAACCGCGGCGAAATCGCCATCCGGATCTATCGCGCGGCCGAGGAGCTGGGCCTGGGTTCCGTCGGCATCTATTCCAAGGAGGACCGGCTCAGCCTGCACCGGTTCAAGGCGGACGAGACCTACCTGGTGGGCCAGGGCCTGGGGCCGGTCCAGGCCTACCTGGACGTGGACGGGATCGTCGGGCTGGCCCAGGAGAAGGGCGTGGACTTCATCCACCCCGGCTACGGCTTCCTGTCCGAGAACCCGGCCCTGGCCCGGGCCTGCGCCGAGGCGGGGATCACCTTCGTGGGGCCGGACGCGGACATCCTGGAGGCCCTGGGCGACAAGACCGCGGCCCGGCACCTGGCCCAGAAGGCCGGCATCCCGGTCGTGCCCGGCACCGAGGAGCCGGTGACCGAGTGCCCCGACACGGACTGGGTGGTCCGGAACATCGGCTTCCCGCTCATCGTCAAGGCGGCCTTCGGCGGCGGCGGCCGGGGCATGCGGGTGGTGGACCGCCCGGAGGATTTCCGGGAGCGGTTCTTCGAGGCCAGCCGGGAGGCGGCGGCGGCCTTCGGCAAGGGCGGGGTGTTCCTGGAGCGCTACATCCGCCGGGCCCGGCACATCGAGGTCCAGATTCTCGCCGACAGCCACGGCAACCTGCTGCACCTGTACGAGCGGGACTGCTCCATGCAGCGCCGCCACCAGAAGGTCGTGGAGATGGCCCCGGCGCCCAACCTGGACCCGCGGATCCGCAGGGAGCTGTGCGAGGCGGCGCTGGCACTGGCCCGGAGCGTCAACTACCGGAACGCGGGGACGGTGGAGTTCCTGGTGGACGCCGACAGCGGCGAGTGGTTCTTCATGGAGGTCAATCCGCGCATCCAGGTGGAGCACACCGTCACCGAGGTGGTCACCGGGATCGACCTGGTCCGCTGCCAGATCCAGATCGCCCAGGGCCTGTCGCTGTTCGGCCCGGAGATGGCCCTGCCCCGGCAGGAGGACATCCAGGTGCGGGGCTGCGCCCTGCAGTGCCGGGTCACCACCGAGGACGCCGCCCGCGGGTTCACCCCCGACTACGGCAAGATCACCAACTACACCTCCCCCGGCGGCTTCGGGATCCGCCTGGACGGCGCCTCGGCCTACAGCGGGGCGGTCATCACGCCCTTCTACGATTCCCTCCTGGTCAAGGTCACCGCCTCCGGGCGGGAGCTGCCGGAAGCCTGCCAGCGCATGGACCGGGCCCTGCGGGAGTTCGGCATCCGCGGCCTGAAGACCAACATCCAGTTCCTGCGCAAGCTCATCGACCACCCGCGGTTCCAGGCCGGCGACACCACCACCTCGTTCATCGACGACACCCCCGACCTGTTCCAGCTCCAGGTGCGCCGGGACCGGGCCTCCAAGATGATGGCCCACATCGGCGACGTGATCGTCAACGGCAACCCCGAGGTGGCCGGCAAGCCCAGGCCCGCGCTCATCCGCAACGCCCCCGTGCCGCACCATGTCTTCACCCCGCCCCCCGACGGCACCCGCCAGCTCCTGGACCGCCTGGGCGCCGAGGGCTTCGCCCGCTGGACCCTGGAGCACCAGGGCCTGCTGCTCACCGACACCACCTTCCGGGACGCCCACCAGAGCCTGATGGCCACCCGCATGCGCACCTACGACATGCTGGCGGTCGCCAACCATGTGGCCCACCGCATGTCCGGCCTCTACAGCCTGGAGATGTGGGGCGGGGCGACCTTCGACGTGGCCATGCGCTTCCTCAAGGAGGACCCCTGGGACCGGCTGCGCCAGCTCCGGGAGGCCATTCCCAACATCTGCTTCCAGATGCTCCTGCGGGCCTCGAACGCGGTGGGCTACTCGGCCTATCCCGACAACGCGGTGGCCCGGTTCATCCAGGAGGCGGCGGCGGAGGGCATCGACATCTTCCGGATCTTCGATTCCCTGAACTGGCTGCCCAACATGGCGGTGGCCATGGAGGCCGCCCGGGCCTCGGGCAAGGTCTGCGAGGCCGCCATCTGCTACACCGGCGACATCCTCGACCCCAGGCGCGACAAGTACCCGCTCGCCTACTACGTGAAGATGGCCCGGGAACTGGAGAAGATGGGCGCCCAGGTGATCGCCATCAAGGACATGGCCGGGCTGGTCCGGCCGTTCGCGGCGCACAAGCTGGTCAAGGCCCTGAAGGAGGAGGTCGGGCTGCCGATCCACTTCCACACCCACGACACCAGCGGCATCAACGCCGCCAGCATCATCAAGGCGGCCGAGGCCGGGGTCGACGTCGCCGACGCGGCGCTGGCCTCGTTCAGCGGCACCACCAGCCAGCCCAACCTGAACTCGATCGTGGCCGCCCTGGCCCGGACCGAGCTGGACACCGGCCTGGACCAGGTGGCCCTGGACGCGGCCTCGGACTACTGGGAGGTGGTGCGGACCTGGTACGAGCCCTTCGACTCCGCGCCCAAATCGGGCACCGCCGAGGTCTACCTGCATGAGATGCCCGGCGGGCAGTTCACCAACTTCAAGGCCCAGGCGGAATCCATGGGCCTGGGCGAGCGCTGGTCGGAGATCGCCCATGCCTACGCCGACGTCAACACGGCCCTGGGCGACATCGTCAAGGTGACCCCCTCCAGCAAGGTCGTGGGCGACCTGGCGATCTTCCTGGTGAGCCACGGCATGACCGTCAAGGAGTTCGTGCGCCTGGACGAGCAGCACACCCTGAACATCCCCAACTCCGTCGTGGACATGCTCATGGGGTCCCTGGGCGAGCCCGACGGCGGCTGGCCCGAGGCGATCCGGCGGGTGGTCCTGCGGGGCGCCACGCCACGCACCGGCCGGCCCGGGGAGCATCTGGCGCCGGTGGACTTCGCCGCCGTCCAGGCGGAGGTGGAGGCCAAGCTGGGCCACCCCATCAGCACCACCGACCTCATGAGCTACCTGATGTACCCCGAGGTCTTCCTCAAGTTCGACGCGACCCGGACGGCCTGCGGCGATCTGTCCAAGCTGCCCACGCCGGTGTTCTTCTACGGGATGCAGATCGGCGAGGAGACCAGCGTCGAGCTGGATCCCGGCAAGACCCTGGTCATCAAGCTCCTGACCGTCGGGGAGGCCCATGCCGACGGCCGGCGCACCCTGTTCTTCGAGCTCAACGGCAAGCCCCGGGAGACCCTCGTCAAGGACCGCTCCCTGCGGGTGGAGGCGCCGAGCCGCGTGAAATCGGATCCGGCCCAGCCCGGCCAGGTGGGCGCGCCGATCCCCGGGCTGGTGGCCTCCATCGCCGTCGACAACCTGCAGAAGGTGGAGAAGGGCGACCGGCTCCTGGTCATGGAGGCGATGAAGATGCAGACCACCCTCTACGCCCCGGTCAGCGGCCGGATCACCCGGATCCTGGCCAAGCCCGGGGAGCAGGTGGAATCCAAGGACCTGCTTCTGGTCATCGAGTGACCTCCCCGGCCCGGGGTTGACGGGCGCGCCTTCCTGCCGCACTCTGGATCCAGGTCCAGGACCGGAAAGGAGGCACCGATGAAGAACCGGGAACACAGCGAACCTCCGTCGCGCGGCCTCCAGCCGATGGCCTGACCAACGTCCGCAAGGGCAGGGTGCCGGGCCGATCCGGCCGGAGCTGCCTCGAACGACGCCTTGGCGCGGGCCTGCCCATGCTCCTGAACGGGTGACAGCGGGTCCACAAATTACTCATCCTGCCTTGGACAGGCATCGCCATGAAATGAGATGAGCCATGAATAACAATATTCTCGACCAGCTGTGCGACGCGATCATCCAGAACGAGGGCCGCCGGGTGGCCCCGCCCCGGCGCTCCGTGACCTTGGTCAAATCCTGCGATGGAACCGGGTTGACCATTTCGGACGGATTCGCCCTGTTCTATCATGGGGAATGTCTTCAGAAGCCAAATCCCCTGCCGGGCCGGCCTTCTTTCCGTGGCTGCCGGAATACCTGATCGGCAACCGCCGGTTCGATGAGGAGCACGCGCGGATGGGCGCCCTGATCGCCCACCTGCACCTGACGATGGTGGTCCGGCGCGACCGGGACGTGGCCGGGCAGGTGTTCGCCAAGCTCATCCTGGAGACCCGCAAGCACTTCACCAATGAGGAGAACCTGCTGACGGACCTGGGCTATCAGGACCGGGAGGCGCATTTCCGGGAACACGCAAGGCTGCTCGAGCAACTGAACGACTACTTCGGAAAGTACCAGGACGGGAGCGTGAGCGCCCTGTTCTTTCCGGCCTTCCTGAAGGCCTGGCTGATCACCCACATCCAGGAATCGGACCGGAACTACGTCGGTTTCCTCCAGGCCCAGGGCCTGACCTGAGCGCCGACCCCCTCAGCGCCACTGGCTGCGGGTGATCAGGACGGATCCCAGCTGGACCGCGATCACCAGCGCGACGCAGGCCGGCCACCCGCCCAGGTGCCACAGCCAGCCCGGGAGCTCGGCGCCGACGCTGCCGCCGATGTAGTAGCAGGTGACGTAGAGGCCCACGGCGAGGGCGCGGCCCTGTCCGGTGGCGAGGCCGATGTAGCTGGTGGCGGCGGCCTGCGCCACGAAGGCGCCGGAGCAGCAGAGGGTGAGGCCGGCCACCACCATCGCCAGGTTCGGGACCAGGGTCAGCAGCATGCCGGCGGCGCCCACGGCCATGGCCAGGGCGTGGGTGGCGCGGTGGCCGATCCGGTCGATGGCGCGGCCGCAGGGCGGGGTGACGGCCGCGCCGATCAGGTAGGTGAAGAACAGGCAGCCCAGGGCCAGCGGGCCCAGGCGGAAGGGCGGGGCGGCCAGGTGGAAGGTCACGTAGGTGAAGGTCGCCACCAGCGAGAACAGCACCCCGAACCCGGCGGCGAAGGTGGCCAGGAGCTTCGGGTTGCGCAGGTGGGCGGCGAGCCCCGCCCGGAACGGCCGGCCCCCGCCCTGGCGGACGAAGCGCCGTTCCGGGGGCAGCCAGGCCTGCAGGACCAGGGCCGCGCCGGCGCCCAGGAGGCCCAGGATCACGAAGGCCCCGTGCCAGTCCCAGCGGGAGGCCAGCAGGCCGGTGGCGATCCGGCCGGTGAAGCCGCCCACCACCGTGCCGGCCACGTAGAGCGCCATGGTCCGGCCGGAACCCTGCCCGGCCCACTCCTCCTGCACGTAGGCCACCGTGACGGCGAACACCCCGGGGGTGAACACGCCCTGCAGGAACCGCCAGAAGATCAGGGAGGGCAGGCCGGTGGCGGTGGCGTCCAGCAGGGTCGCCAGGGCCAGCAGGCTGGCCGAGCCGACGATCACCCGCTTGCGGCCCAGCCGGTCCGCCACCGAGCCCACCAGGGGCGCCGCCAGGGCCACGCCCAGGGTGGTGGCGGTGAGGGTCATGCCCACCACCGGTTTGCCCACATGGAACTGCTCGCTCAGGAGGGGCATGATCGGCTGGGTGGCGTACAGGCCGAGGAACGCGGAAAGGCCCGCGAAGGCCACCGCCCAGGCCCGCCGGCGTTCGGCGGCGGGGGCCGGACTCAAAGGGCCCCGGCCACGGCGGCGGCCAGCCCGCGCATCCTGGCCAGGGGGACGGCGCACACGGCGATCCTCAGGCCCTTGTCCAGGGGCACGACGAAGATGTTCTTGTCCGCGAGGTTCCGCCCGGCCCGGGCGGAATCGGGGGTGGGCACGGTGATGAAGAAGCCGCCGCAGTAAGGCAGGAAAGGCAGCCCCGCGGCCTCGGCCTCGGCGGACCACAGCGCCGCGCGCTCATGGATCAGCTCCGTGGCGGCGGCCCGCTCCCGGTCCACCTGGGCCAGGAGCGCATGATCCCGGTGGATCTCGATGAGGGTGGTCATGGCCGCCCGGGACACGCTGGACCAGCGGGAGCGGGCGGTGATGACCGCGGCGTGGGCGAATTCGGCGACGGCCTCCGGGTCGCTGGACACCCCGATCAGCGCCCCGGCTCGCTGGCCGTAGAGGGTGTAGCCCTTGGACATGCTGAAGGCGAAGCCGGCCATGAGCTGGCCCTGCAGGGCACCGAATTTGCGCATGAAGGCCCGGCCCGCGACCGGATCGGGCAGGTAGTCGAGGTAGGCGACGTCCACCAGCAGGGCGATGTGCCGGTCGCCGGTGGCGCAGCGCCCCAGCAGGTCCAGCACCTGGTCCCACTCGCCGTCGCGGAGGCTGTAGCCGGTGGGATTGTGGTTGGGGGTGTTGAGGACGATGGCCAGGTGCCGCTGGCGGGCCGAGAGCTCGCGCACCCTGGCCTCGAAACCCGCGAAGTTGAACGTCCCGTCCCCGGCCAGGAACGGGAAGGTCTCCAGGGTCCGGCCGAGGTCGCTGGCCAGGGCCTGGTAGGGCTGCCAGTGCCAGTCGTGGGTGAGGATGGCCTCCCCGGGCTGGGAATAGTTGTGGAACCAGTTGTGGATGGCGCCGGTGCCGCCGGGGGTGGCCACGGCCTGGATGTGGGCGTCCGGGCGGTGCGGGCCGAAGGTCTGGCGGATGGCGGCCTCCAGGTACTCCGGCAGGCCCCGGCTGCTGGCGTAGGCGGCGATGCCGTCGTCCGGGAGATTGCGGAACACCTGGCCGACGGTGGGCAGCAGCATGTGCCTTCCGGCCTCGTCGCAGAGGGCGCCGATGGTGGCGTCCACCACCGCCTCCCGGCCGACCCGGGCCACGGCCTCCTGGACGCCGGCGATCGCGGCGAAGACCTCATCCTTGAAGACCTTCCCCCGGGCATGGGGCGCGAGTCGGCTTGCGGGCATGGGCATTCCTCCAGGAGAACGCGGGGGCGTTCCAAGTGCTCGGGCCATTCTGGCGGCATTCCCGGGCGGAAGGTGCGGCAACCTTGAGCCGGCCCGCCGCTCCCAAACTAACGCCTGGAACTTCCCATGGGAAAACAGGTATGGTTTTATTCCAGGTCCCCGCCTAGGGGTCCGCCCGTTTTTCGAGGAAACCCATGCGCCCAATCTTCCTGCTCCCCCTGCTCAGTCTGGCCCTGGCCGCCCAGGGCGCCCCCGAGGCGCCCAAGCCGCAGGCTCCGGCCGCGGCTCCGGCCCAGCCCCCGAGCGCCCCCGCCATGACGCCCGCCCGGCCCATGATGCCCACGCCCCCCGCCGCCAAGCCGGCCCCCATCCCCGAGGACCAGGTCATCGCCCGGATCGGCAAGCGCCTGATCCACGAGAAGGATTTCCTGGATTGGCTGAAGGTCGCCGCCGGCAAGCGGTTCGACCAGGTGGCCAGGATGCCCAACGGCCTGGCCAATGCCCGCAACCAGTACCTGGACATCCAGCTGCTCGCGGCCAAGGCCCGCAAGGAGCGCCTGCAGACCACCCAGGATTTCCTCAAGATGCAGAAGGTCCAGGAGGACCAGATCCTCAGCCAGATCCTGACCAACGACGACCGGGAGGGCAGCGAGGCCCAGAAGGTCAAGATCAAGGCCGAGAACCCCACCGAGGAGGAGATGCGGGCCTACCTGGAGAAGAACGCCCAGCGCTTCGAGACGCCGGAGAAGTTCACCGCGCGGCACCTGCTGGTCGGGCTGAAGGGCGCGCCCAAGGTCGGCGAAAAGGGCCTCACGGACGACGAGGCCAAGGCCAAGATCGCCAAGATCCAGGGCGAGCTCAAGGCCGGCCGGCCCTTCGAGGACCTGGTCAAGGAATACTCCGACGATCCCGGCGCCAAGGCCAGCAACGGCCTGTACAAGGACCAGGCCTACGGCGGGTTCGTCAAGGAGTTCCAGGATGCCGTGCGCACCCAGGAGCTGGGCAAGGTCGGCGAGCCGGTGAAGACCATCTACGGCTACCACCTGATCGAGGTGGACGCCCGCACCCCCAAGCAGCCCGCCACGTTCGAGGCCGCCAAGGACCGGATCAAGCAGATGATGCTGCCCGAGCGCAAGGAGGCCCTGCGCAAGGAATTCCTGGAGAAGACCCGCAAGGAGATGGACTTCGTGGCCGGCGCGGACGCCGCCGCCAGCCTGCCCAAGGCCGCCCCCGCCAAGAAGGCCAAGCCCGCCGCCAAGTAGTCGTTCACCTCTGGCAGCGGCCGCACCAGACCGTGGCCCGGTTGCCCAGCCTGCTGCCGCTCAGTTCGCGGCCGCAGGCCAGGCAGGGCTGCCCCTCGCGGCCATAGACGAACAGTTCCTGCTTGAAGTACCCCGGCAGGCCATCCGGCTGGATGAAATCCCGCAGGGTGGTGCCGCCGGCTTCGATGGCCCGGGCGAGGATCTCCTTCACCGCCTGGGCCAGCCGGCCGTAGCGGGCCCGGGAGACCTCCCCGGCCGGCCGGGCGGGGGCGATGCCGGCCCGGAACAGGCTCTCGGCGGCATAGATGTTGCCGACGCCGACGACCGTGCCCTGGTCCATCAGGAAGGTCTTGACGCTGGCGCTGCGGCCCCGGCTCAACCCGTACAGGAGATCGCCGTGGAAGGCCGGCGAGAGGGGTTCCGGGCCCAGGTCCCGGAGCAGCTCGTGGGTCTCTCCACTGGGCTGCCAAAGCAGGCAGCCGAATCGGCGTGGATCGTTGAAGCGCAGGACCCGCCCGGAATCCAGGAGCAGATCCACGTGGTCGTGGCGGCCCGCCGGGAGTTCCCGGGGCACCACCCGCAGGCTGCCGGACATGCCCAGGTGCAGCAGGGCGCTGCCCGGGCCCACGTCCAGGAGCAGATACTTGGCCCGGCGCCGGACCGCGAGCACGGTCTGGCCCGGCAGCAGGGCCGGAATCTCCGCCGGGATCGGCCAGCGCAGGTCCGGCCGGCGCAGGGTCACGGCCAGGATGCGCCGTCCCTCCAGCTCGGGCGCGAGGCCCCGGCGGGTGGTCTCGACTTCCGGGAGTTCGGGCATCAGGGGGCCTGCCTTTCCACGACCTGGCCGGGCTGCCAGGGCACGGGGCCGCCGGTGGACAGGACGGTGGCGGAGTCCTCGCCCACCAGGACGATCCGGGCCTGGCCGAGAACCCGCCGCTGGCCCTTGACCGGCCGCCCCGTGACCGGATGGATCTCATCCGAGCCCTGGGAAAGGACGGTGAACAGATCGCCCGCGGCCACCCCCTGCTTGAGGCCCAGGTCCACCAGGGCCTCGGTGTCCGACAGGGCCTTGACCACGCAGCCCGCGAGCGGGTACCGGCGGCCCACCTCGCGCTCCAGGCGGGTCGTGAAGTCCGCCAGCAGGGCCTCGAAGGCGCGGGCCGCATCGGGGTCCACGGCCTGGGCCTTGATGGCCAGGAGCTCCCCGAGCGCCCCGGTCTCGGCGTCCACCAGCCGCAGATCCAGTTCCAGCTGGCCGGTGTGGCTGATCTCCTCGGTGCGGCCGCCGAACAGGCCCGTGCGGACGGTCTCCTTGCGGCTGAGGGTGCCGGTGTAGCTGCCCACTGCGACGAGCTTCGCGCCCACCAGGCGGCCCATGCGGGCGGCGGAGGCGTCGTCCACCAGGCCCTCCTGGCCGAAGGCCTCCTCCCGGATCACGGCCCGCAGCTGGGCGCGCTCCAGGACCCGGAACCGCCGGGTCCGGAAGAAGGCCGCGGCCACCCGCTGGTAGATCCGCTCCCCGAGGGCGCTGCCTTCGCCGGGAGGCCGGGCCGCGGGGCCGGATCCACCCGGCACCAGGTAGATCTGGTCGCCCTTGCGGGTGAGCGTGGCGCCCCGGGGCTGGCCCGCGCCGGTCCGGAAGCTGCCCGCCAGGGGGAGCAGGGCGAGGGCGGGGGGGTCGGTCTGGGCGGGGCAGGGGCCGGCGGCCAGGGTGATCAGGGCCAGGAGGAGGATCCGGGTCAGGCTGGGGAGAGGGCTCGCCATGGTCGCAGCTCCTGGGATTCCGCGGTCGCGCCGGGGCCGGGCGATCTACAATCATACTTTGTTATCGTTTTTCCCTGCCGTTCCTTCCCAAGGTCCCCCATGCGCTGGTCCCCACTCCTGCCGATCACCCTGGCGCTGGCCACCGGCTGCACCTTCGGAACCGTCCGCACCAAGGACAACTTCCCGGCCCTCGTGGCCGAGGAGCAGCCCGCCGCGCCGATCCTGGTGGCCGACGCGCAGAACCCCCCCGGGCGGGTGGCCCACCTGGACTTCTTCAAGGGGGCGGTCTCCTACCAGCCGGCGGAATCGGAGGACTGGGCCCCGGCCATCGCCAACCTGCCCCTCAAGACCGGGGACCGCCTGTGGTCCGGCGCCGACGGCCGGGTCGAGCTGCATGCCGGCGCCACCGCCCTGCGCCTGGACCACGACACCGAGGTGACCATCCTGCGCCTGGACGACCGGGTCTTCCAGATCGGCGTCTCCCGGGGCACCGTCCAGGCGCGGGTCCCGGGCGGGGACCGGGTGGAGCTGGACACGCCCTCGGGGGCCCTGGTCCTGGCTTCGGAAGGCAGCTTCCGGGTCGACGTGGATCCCTACCGGCCCGCCGACCTCGTGCAGATGCGCAGCGGCCGGGGCGAGCTCAGCGCCGGCGGCGAGACCCTGACGGTGGTCCCGGGCGGGGCCATCCGCCTCCAGGGTGGCGAGGCCCCCTGGTACGACAACGTGGCCGCCACGGCCGCCGATGCCTTCGAAGGCTGGTGCGGGGACCGGGACCGGCGGGAGGAGGCCTCGGAAAGCGGCAAGCGCCTGGGCCGGCAGATGACCGGGTTCCAGGAACTGGACGGGCATGGCAAATGGAGCTATTCCGCCGAGTTGGGGCCGGTCTGGAGCCCCGCGGTGGCCCCCGGCTGGGCCCCGTACCGGGCGGGCCGCTGGCTCTGGGTCAATCCCTGGGGCTGGACCTGGGTGGACGACGCCCCATGGGCTTTCACCCCGTCCCACTACGGCCGCTGGGCCCTGCTGGACGGCGCCTGGGCCTGGGTCCCGCTGCCCGATCCGCTCGCGGCGCCACCCGCCCATCCGGTCTATGCCCCGGCCCTGGTGGCCTTCCTGGGCGGCTCCGGGGTGCGCGGCACCGCGCCCGGCCAGGACGGCACCGCCTGGTTCCCGCTGGGGCCGCGCGAGGCCTATGAGCCCGCCTACCCCGCCTCCGCCGCCTACCGCCAGGCCCTGAACCCATGGCCGGCCCGGACCGGGCCCCCGGCCTACCGCAACCAGGGCCTGCCCCGGGCGCTGACCTTCATGGCCCGGGCCGCCCTGGCCCAGGGCCTGCCGGCGCCGGCCTCGGGCACCCGGAGCTTCGGCCTGGGCCGGGCCACGGTCCTGGGCGGCGCCCCGGCCCTGGCGCCCGGGGCCGGCGGGTTCCGGCCCGGCGCGGCTCCGGGGCAGCATGTGGCCCAGCCGCCGCCGGGCTCGCCCTACCGGGCCCTGGTCACGCGCACGCCCCCGCCCACCGACCTGCCGGACGCGGCGCCGGCCGTGCTCCGGCGCCTGCCCGCCGCGCCGGCGTCCCGGTTCCAGGTCCCCACCCGGCCCGCCGAGCCGCTGCGGGGTGAAGCGCCCCTTCGGCCGCTGCTCGCGCCCCTGCCGCCGGCACCGCCCGCCGCCCGGCCGGAGCCGCCAACCCGGCCCGCGCCAGGAACCCGGCCCGCAACGGGAACCCGGCCCACGATGGGAACCCGGCCCGCGTCCCCTCCGTCCCGCCCCGCCGCCCGTTCCGGGGCCGGCGGCCGGAACCCCGCCGGTTCGGCGCGCCCGCCGGCGTCCCGAGGTGGCCGGCCGCGCAGCGGCGCCGGCCGGGGGCGGAGCGGCGGCACCGGCAAGGGATCAGCCGAAGGCAAGGGCAGGCCGGCCCGGTAGTGCCATGATGGGACCGAGTGGGAGGCCCGCCATGGACGAACCGCGACGCGCATCGGCACAGACCAACGTGTTCATGTCCATGCAGGACTTCTTCGATCCGGCCGGGCACCCGCCCACGCCGCTGGTGCGGCTGCCTCCCGCGCTGGTGCCCTTCCCGCCCGAGCAGCGGGTCCAGGTGTTCGCCAAGCTCAGCTTCCTCAGCCCCACCCTGAACCTGAAATGGGCGCCGGCCTTCGAGATGCTTCGCCAGGGGGCGGGCCCGGAAGGCTACGGCGGCGCCCGGCTGGTCGAGGCCAGCTCGGGCAACATGGCGCTCGCCCTGGCCCTGCAGAGCCGCGCCTTCGGGCTGGCCGGGGTGGCGGCCATCGTGCCCGCCGACCTGGCCTTCGTGAAGAAGGAGCTGCTGCACCTGCTGGGCGTGGAACTCAGCGTCAGCACCGAGGCGGCGGGCGCGCCCAGCGCCATCGAAAAGGCCCGGGCCCGGGGCGCCGAGCCGGGGTTCCGGAACCTGGCCCAGTACGAGAACCCGGCCAATCCCCAGGCCCACGCCCGGTGGACCGCGGCCCAGGTCCAGGACCAGACCGCCGGCGCGCTGACGGTGTTCTGCGCGGGCCTGGGCACCACCGGCACCCTGGTGGGGGCCCGGGAGGCCCTGCCCGGGCACGTCCGGCTGGTGGGCGCCCGCTGCGCGCCGGGCCACGCCGTGCCGGGGGTGCGCTCCGAGGCCCGGCTGGCCGAGATCCGGTTCGCGTGGCGGGAGGGCATCCACCCCGTGGAGGTGACCACCAAGGACAGCTTCCGGGCCAGCCTGAAGCTGATCCGCCACGGGCTCCTGGCCGGCCCCAGTTCGGGCCTCGCCCTGGCCGGGCTGCTGGATTTCCTGGACCGGTGCCGGAAGGATCCGGAGGCCTGGGCGGCGCTCCGCAACCCGGCCGGCGACATCGTCGCCGCCTTCGTCTGCGGGGACACCCCGCACCTCTACGTCGACAAGTACTCCACCCACCTGGATCCGGCCGATTTCGCCCTCTGAGAGGGACCGTGGGATGATGGCGGGAACTTCCGCAGGGGCCGCCGTGGACATCCTCACCCAGACCTTCGCCCAAGCCCAGGCGCGGCTCGCCGCCGGCGACCTGGACCAGGCCGTGGCCCTGGGCCTGGAGGTCATCGCCGCGCGACCGGGGCATCTGGAGGGCCTCAACCTGCTGGGCAAGGCCACCTGGGGGCGGGGCCAGTACCAGGAGGCGGTCACCTTCTTCGCCGAGATGCTGCGCCTGGAGCCCGGCCACCCGGAGGCCCTGGCCAACCTGGCGCGGGTGCTGCACGCCTTCGGCATGGAACTGGTCCGGGGCGGGCAGTTGGACAACGCGGCCGCCTGCTTCCAGCAGGCCGCCAGCTTCCAGCCCGACCAGGCCGATCATCATCTGCAACTGGGTGCCGTCCGCCAGCTCCAGGGCCGGGAGGCGGAGGCGATCCTCCACTTCGAGCGGACCGTGGCCCTGGATCCGCACTGCGTGGAGGCCCTGCTGGGCCTGGGCGACCTGCACGGGGCGGCGCTCCGGTTCGGGCCCGCGGCCAAATGGTATCGCTGGGCCCTGGCGGTGGATCCGGGCCTGGAGGTGGCCAACTTCAACCTCGCGGCGATCCTGGAGAACGAGGCCCGGCTGGCCGAATCCCGGCTCTACCGGAGCCGCACCGCCCGGCCCCAGCCGCTGTCGGTGGAGACCGCGCCGGAGGGCCTGCGGGTGCTGATCCCCTGGGCCGCGGGCAGCGGCAACGTGCCCATCGACAATCTCATGCCCCGGGCGACCACGACCCGGATCCGCTGGATCGTGGAGTCCGCCACCGACGCGCAGGAGGCCGCCTTGCCGGCGCACGACGTGGTGTTCAACGCCATCGGCAATCCCGATATCGCCGACCTCTCCTACGACCGCCTGAGCCGGTTCGCCGCCGCCCACCCCATGCTCAATCCCCCCGACCGGGTGGCGCGGACCCGGCGCGACCGGATGCCCGGCCTGCTGGCGGGGATCCCCGGTCTGGTGGTGCCCAAGGTGCTGCGGCTGCGCCGGGACCAGGTCCTGGAAGGCGGCCTGGCCGAGCGGCTCGCGGCGCAGGGGCTGGCCTGCCCCATCATCGTCCGGCCCATCGGCACCCAGGGCGGCCACGGCGCGGTGCTTGTGGACGCCCCCGATGGGCTGGCGGCCGCGGCGGACTCCGATGTGGACGCCTACTACTTCATCGCCTTCCACGACACCCGGGGCGCCGACGGCCACTACCGGAAGTACCGGATGATCTTCGTGGACCGCCAGCCGTACCCCTACCACCTGGCCATCTCCACCAACTGGATGGTGCACTACTTCTCCGCCGACATGCTGGCCGCGCCCTGGAAGCGGGAGGAGGAGCGCCGGTTCATGGAAGACCCGGAGCGCGTCCTGGGGCCCGCGGGCCTGGCGTCGGTGGCGGCGGTGGCCCGGAGGCTGGACCTGGACTACGGAGGGATCGACTTCACCCTCGATGCCGAGGGGCGGGTCCTGGTGTTCGAGGCCAACGCCACCATGCTGGTGCACCTGAAGGATGACCCCGCCGATTTCCCCTACAAGCACGTGGTGGTGCCGGCCATCTACCGGGCCTTCGACGCGATGCTCAGGCGGCGTGCCCGCCCTTGACGGCGATCCCGCAGTAGCCCAGGAGCAGGGACCGGGTGAACAGGAACTGGAACCGGTCGTCGACGGTGCCGCCGAGCAGCAGCTTCAGGAACGGCCAGCAGAGGACCCGCGGCCGGACCCCGCGCAGTTCCCGCACCGCCAGGCCGCGGCCGGCGCACAGGGCGGCCAGTTCCCGGGGCTTGATGAACATCTCGATGACGTGCATGTGCCGGGGGGTGTTCCGGACCGTCCATTCCACCCCCTTGATGGCCACCAGATGGCTGACCGGGTTCCGGTTGAAGGTGTGGAAGAAGAACCGGCCGCCCGGCTTGAGCACCCGCGCCGCCTCGGCCAGGAAGACGCCGGGGTCGGGGATGTGCTCCAGGAAGTCCATGGCGCAGACCGCGTCGAAGCTGGAATCCGGGAACGGCAGGCGCAGCGCGTCGGCGGCCAGGTATCGGACCCGGCCGGTGCCGTCGTGGCGCCGGGCCACCGCCAGGGCCCCCCGGGACAGGTCCAGGCCGACGGTCTCGTGGCCGGCTTCGGCCAGGGGATTGCTCAGGAACCCCCCGCCGCAGCCCACGTCCAGGACCCGCAGACCCGGGCCCGGGAGCGAGGCCAGGACCCAGGCCGTGCGCAGCCGGGCCTCGGCCCGGAGCAGCGCCACGGGGTCGTCCTGGGCGCGGTACCAGCGTTCGCCCAGGTCCTCGTAGAAGGCGTTGTCGATGGTCATCGGCGGGCCCACCAGCCCACCTGGAAGGCCATGCAGGCCGCCACGCCCAGGGCCTGGACCCGGAGCATCCACAGCGCCGCCGGAGGCGAGGGCGCCAGCAGCCCCAGCCACAGGCCGGCCGTGGCCATCAGGACCATCGGGTGGAGCAGGAACAGGACCGCGTGGCACCAGTGCTCCGCGCCCGTGCAGAGCCGCTGGTGGATGAACTCGTCCTTGGTGACCAGGAGGCAGGAACCCGCCGCCATGGCCGCGTACAGGCCCAGGTGGGCCGGGGTCGGCGGCAGCGCCAGGGGCAGGGCGAGGCAGGCCAGGAGGCCGGCCGAATCCACCGCGTGCCCCAGCCACTCCCGCCGGTCCAGGCCCCGCCGCCGGTGGAACACCAGTTCGTCCACGGCCATGACGAGGGCCTGGAGGCCGAAGGGCAGGAGGAGGATCATCCGGCCTTCCGCAGGACCGCGCCCGAGACGGTCAGGCCCGGGCCGAAGGCCATGGCCGCGACCAGGGTGCCCGGCGCCACGGCGGGGTCCTCCAGGAGCGCCTTCCAGACATGCGGCAGGGTCGCCGAGGACATGTTGCCGTGGTTGAGCAGCACGTCGTTGCTGGCCTGGACCTGGGCGGCGGCGAGGCCCAGGAGGTCGGCGATCTCGTCGATGATCCGGGGCCCGCCCGGGTGGATGGCGAACCGGGCTTCGCGCGCCAGGTGGTCCGCGGACGTCCCGGCCCTTTCAGCGAGGCGCGCCAGGAACGGGGCGAGGTTGGCCCGGATGTGGTCGGGCACGCGCCGGGAGAGGGTCATGGCCATGCCGTGGTCGCCGACCGACCAGGCCATCTCGGCTTCGGTGCCCGGGATGATCTCCTCGTGCAGGGCCAGCACCTCCATGCCGGCGGCGGGCGCCCCTGGGCCGGCGGCGGTGTAGCGGATCATCCCGTCGGCGAAAAGGGTCTGCACCACCAGCTGCTCGGGGTCGTGCAGGAGCGGATTGAGGTGCAGGGTGCAGAGCTCGGTGTGGACGAGGTCGATGCGGCGCGTGCCGGTGGCGGCCAGGCCGGCGGTGATGGCCAGGGCCGGCAGGGAGGCGTAGCAGCCCATGTGGTAGGCGTGCAGCACCCGGGTCGAGGCGCCCCAGCCCCGCTCGGCCACCAGCCGCTGGGCGCCGCTGGGGGAGGCATAGCCGGTGCAGGTGACGTGGACGAGGGCGTCCGGCGCGGTGTCCCCGAGGTAGGCCTGGCGGAAGGCCGCTTCGGTCACCTCCTGGAAGATCCGGCCGCGGGCGGCGCTGCCCCGGCCCGCGGGAAACCGGTCCAGGTCGAAGATCCGCATGCGCGCCCAGTCGGTATGGGTGAAATCGTCCAGGGCCGAGCCGCGGGTGCGGATCCGGTCCGTGGAGCAGCCGAAGCGCAGGACCAGTTTGCGCAGGCGCTGGGCGAGCGCGGCGCGGGCGCCGGGGTCGGCCTCCGGGCCCCGGGCGGCGAGCTCGGCCCGGGCATGGGCCTCGGCGAGCCACTCGAGGATGGCGCGCTGCTCGGCCTGGTGGGGCAGGGGCAGGATCCGGAAATCGTTGAGGAAGAGCAGGGGGGCTGGCAATGGGGCCTTCTGTGCGCGCCGGGATGGCCGCGGGTGGAGTATAGGCCCATCTTCGGGGCGGGGGAAAAGCCTGGCGATGCCATGGAGATCGGGGCCGGCCCGGTCGGGGCTTCGCACGGCGATCCGGCCGGCCTGCCCGAAGGCGCGGACCGCTTGCCCGGGAGCTAGAGGAAGACGATATCCAGGGCCGCCGAGGTGTTGACGTAGCAACGCTGGGTGTTGGACTTGCGATCGGCGGGGACCATGAAGAACCCAGGCCGGCCGGGGGTGTAGCCCTGGGTGATCCCGTGCATGACCTCCCCGTCCCGGAAGGTGACCCGGATCCGGCTCCCCGGGGTCAGGTCCTGGGGGTCGAAGATGTTCGACTTGGCGTGTCCCAGGTCCCCTTCCAGGTCCTTCACGAAATACAGGCCCTTCAGGTCGGCCAGCGCGATCTCGCGCTTGGGCGCGTCCATCACGCCGTTCTCGTCCAGGAGGTGGAAGCGCTCCTTGGCGGGGTTGAAGTCCACGGTCAGGCCCTTGGCCACCTGGCCATCCTTGAAATGGGCGACGATCTTGTTCATGGAAACCTCGTTGGAAAGTCGAAATTTGCCAAGATTGTCATTGACGGGTCATGGGGAAGAAGGGTGAATCATAATATCAGGCTCCGGGGCGGAACGCTCCAGGGCAGATTTCGTGGAACCGGGCCTCCCCGGTCCCGGGTCCGCCACTTGGGGCGGCCGCGGCCCAGCCGGCGTGATATGAAGGGAGCCGAGGCCACCGCGATGCACAACCCCGATCTCCCCACCGTCCTGGAAGGCTATGCGGGCAACACCTTCCGCCAGGGCCGGTTCGTGGAGCGCTACATGTCCCGCATCGGCCGGTCCTTCTGGCCGGTGCTGAAATGGAAATTCTCCGGCAACCCCAGGCGCCAGGCCAAGCGGGAGGATACCTGGAAGCTGCCGGTGCGGCCCCTGGCCGAGCTGCCGCCTTCCGGGCAGGACGCCCTGGTCTGGCTGGGCCACGCCTCCTTCCTGCTCCGGGCCGCGGGCCGGACCCTGCTGTTGGACCCGGTGCTGGCCGGCCCGCGCTTCCTGCGCCGGCGGGCGGCGGTGCCCCTGGAGTGGCGCGGGCTCGCCGCGGACTACGTGCTCGTCTCGCACGGGCACTACGACCACCTGGACCTGGCGACCCTGGCCGGCCTGCGGGGCGCCGGCCTCACCGCCCTCGTGCCGCTGCGCCTGGGAGCCCTCGCGCAATCCGCGAACCCGGCCATGGCGGTGCAGGAGGCCGGCTGGTACCAGCGCTACGACACCGGTCCCGGACTGCAGGTGACCCTGCTGCCCGCCCAGCACTGGCACCGGCGCGGCCTGGGGGACTACAACGCCTGCCTGTGGGGGAGCTTCCTGGTGCAGTGGGGCGGCAGGTCCCTGTACTTCGCCGGCGACACCGGCTACAACGGCCACTTCCGCGAGATCCGGGAACAGTTCGGCCCGGTCGACTACGCCCTCCTCCCCATCGGCGCCTACGACCCGGCGCGGATCATGCAGCCCAGCCACCTGAATCCCGAGGAGGCGGTCCGGGCCTTCCAGGATCTCCAGGCCGGCACCCTGGTGCCGATGCACTACGGCACCTTCGACCTCTCCGACGAACCCGCCGGCGAACCCCTGCGCCGCCTCCGCGCCGCCGTGGACAAGGAGGGCCTGGGCGCCTCCCTGCGGGTCCTGGACGTGGGCGAGGTCCTCCCGCTCTGAAGGGTCAGGGCGCCTTGTGGCAGCCCGCGCAGGAGGCGACGCCCTTGTCCGGGCTGCGCGCGTAGATGTAGTCCTCGCCGCCGGTCTCGGCCCGGGCGGAATCGGGCACCCGGGGCCAGTAGAAGGCGAAGGCCTGGCTGCCGTCGGCCTTGATCTCGCGCATGTAGAGCGGCCCGGGGGTGCCCTGGCCGTCCTGGAGGGTGCTCATGACCGCGTAGGCGCCGGTGGGCAGGGGCTTGCCGGCCTGGAAGGCGTCGATGCCCGAGGCGGTGACCCAGGTGCGGGCCAGGCGCCCGCCGTGGCCCTTGCTGCGGAACGCGGCGGCCTGGGCGGGTTCGAGGCTGGCGAAGTCGAGGGCGCGGATGGGCAGTTCGGCCTCGGCCGCGTCCTTCTTCGCGGTGATGGCGCCGGCGGCGGCCTTGTTGGTCTCGGCGTTGCCGAAGACCATGATGCCGCCCAGCTTGCCCACATAGCCCCAGGTTCCGGCCCAGGCCAGGGTCGCCACCAGGCAGATCGCGGTCCAGCCCGCCTGCTCGGGCTCGTGGTAGGACTTGCGCAGGAGCAGGAGGCAGACCACGCCGATGCCGTAGCCCGCCAGGGCCGACAGTTCGTGGGCCCGCAGGGTGCGCTGCAGGGCCTGGCCCTGGGCGGCCACCTGGGGCACCCAGGCGCCGGTGGGGATCAGCGAGAGCATCCGCGCCCAGTAGAATCCGCTGACCAGGGTCAGGACGCTCAGGGACAGGGCAAGGAGTCCGACCCGGAAGGCCATGCGGCGCCAGGTCTGGGGATAGCGGGAGCGGAAGGCGGCCACCATCATGATGGGCAGGCAGACCACGAGGCCCAGGGGCACGTGGACCAGGGCCGGGTGCTCGCGGGAGAACAGTTCGACCAGCGGGTTCGACATCGTTCAGAAGGTCCGGGAGATGTTGAAGCCCAGGGCCCACTGGCCGGTGGAGCGCGGGCCGCCGCCGAAATCGCCCGAGAGGATCTCGTTGGTGGTGGTGCCCAGGGCATTGGTGGCCAGGACGGTGAAGCGGTGCTTGAAGGTCTTGTAGGAGGCGCCGGCGGCGAAGCCGGGGCGGTAGGACTTGTCGATCTTCCCGGGGCGCGGATAGTACTCGGCCAGCAGGCTGAACTTGCCGGTGGCCTCGAAGCGCAGGCCGAGCCCGGCGTTGAATACGGCCTTCTGCTGGGTGGTGGTGCGGCTGATGTAGGCGGGATCCAGGGTGATGATCCAGCTGTCGCCCAGGAACAGTTCGGCCGGCAGCTGGACGGCGGTGCCGGAGATGCCCACCGTGCCCAGGGGGGTGGTCACCTGGGGCACGACCTCGTCGAAGCGCTCGGCCTTGAGGGTCAGCCGGAGCCAGTCGGCGTTCAGGATCCGCTGGGTGAAGCCCACGGTGAGGGTCTTGTTGTCCGAGGTGCGGTAGATGATCAGGTTGAAGCCCTTGATCGGCTTGATCCCGAAATCGAAGCCGAACCCGGGGTAGGCGTAGCCGTCCAGGCCGTAGAGGTCCTTGCCGTGGCCGGGCGCGGGCTCGTCGAACCGGTGGGCGAACACCACGCCCATGTCCCAGAACTGCATCCGGTCCCCGGTCGGCAGATTGAGGGCCAGCGGGTAGTCCGAGATCTCGGCCCGGAGGGCCCCGGCGGCCAGAGCGGCGAGGAGTAGCGCGGAACGGAAGCTGGATGGCATGGGCACTCCGGTCTCACCTGGCGCCGAAGGGGCGCAGGATCTGGGTGATCATCGTCTGGGCCTGTTCCGGGGTCATCTTGCCCTTGAAGGCCGGCATCTTGTCCTTGCCCTCGAGGGTGACCTTGACCCAGTCGGCATCCTTCTTCCGGTTGGCCTTGCGGCTGTCGGTGAAATCGAAGCCGTTGTCGGGCAGCTGGCTGCCGGCGTTGTCCCGGCCGTTGCCGTTCACCCCGTGGCAGCGGGCGCAGACGTCGAGCCAGTACTTCTTGTAGTCCCCGCCGAAGGGCGGGGCCTCCTTCTGCTGGGCCCCCAGGGTGGCGCAGATCAGGACGAGGGCGGCGAGGCGGGCGATGGGCATGCGGACTCCTTCGGGAACGGCCTACCAGTGGTTGCCGTTGTGGTTCTGGCCGTGGCAGGTGAGGGTGCAGGTCTGGGCGGCGGCGTTGTAGACGGTGCGGCTCCCGCCGTACTGGATGGTGTCGCTGGCCGGGCCCTCCATCTGGGGCGTGTTGAGGGTGGTGAAGTGGGCCAGCGCCCCCGGCGTGCCGTTGGTCATGCTGTGGCAGTCGGTGCACTTGGCGTTGATGTCATTGCCCAGGTGCTGGGAGTGGCGCCCGGAGTAGTAGCTGTTGTTCTCCGGCACGCCCAGGGCGGTGCCCTGGGAGTGGCAGAGCCGGCAGCCGGTGTCGCCCGAGGCGCCATTGACGTCGATGACCCCGTTCTGCCAGGTGGGGGCCGTGAGCGCCCCGTGGCAGCTGACGTTGGAGCAGGTGTAGGCGGTGGGGCTGAAGGCCCCGGTGCCGGCCTTGGCGTTGTAGATGGCGGCGAAGGCCACCGGGGCCGGGGCGACCCGGAGCGCATTCTTGCCGGGGCGGGCGTTGGCGTGATCGTAGTGGGCCTGGGTGCCCGAATCGTAGCCGGTGTGGCAGGTGCCGCACTGGCCGGTGACGTTGTTCAGGCCATCGTGCAGCGCGTGCAGGTAGGCCGCGTCCGGGAAGGCGCTGCCCGCGGGGGGCTTCTCATGGCAGGAGGCGCAGTTGGACAGGGCCGTCGGAGCGCCGGCCTGGTGGCAGACCCCGCACTGGGGCGCGTTGGGCAAGGGCGAGCTGGCCGTGGTGGCCAGGGCGTGGCAATTGGCGCAGTTGGCGTTGAAGGCCGTCGTGGAGTTGTTGGAGGTGTGGGAGCTGCCCAGGAACGGCACCGGGTGGTCCGGACCGCCGCTCCAGGAGAAGACGGTGTGCACCTGGCTGTGGCAGGTGACCGTGCAGGTCTTGGCGACCGGGTCGTAGGTGTTGGAGGCGCTGCCCAGCAGCAGGATGGTGTCGCTGGCCGGGCCCTCCATCTGGGGCGTGTCCAGGTGGGCGAAGTGGTTGTTGGCGCCCGGGGTGCCGTTGCTCATGGAATGGCAGTCGGTGCACAGGGCGTTGACCTGGGAACCCAGGTGGAAGGCGTGCAGGCCGGAATACTCCGAATTGTTCTCGGGGACGCCCAGCGCGGTGCCCAGCTGGTGGCACATGCGGCAGCCGGCGTCGGTGCCGACCGCGATGCTGCCGGTGCCCCAGGCCGGGGTGGCGACGCCGCCGTGGCAGCTCACGTTGGAGCAGGTGAGGGCGGTGGTGTCCAGGGCGCCGGTGCCGGCGTGGGCGTTGTAGGTGGCCAGGAACTGCACGGCCCCGGGCGGCACCCGCAGGGCGTTCTTGCCCGGCCTGGCGTTGGCGCGGTCGTAGTGGGCCTGGGTGCCCGAATCGTAGGTGTTGTGGCAGGGCGCGCAGAGCCCGGTGATGGTGGCCAGGGCGTCGTGCTTGGGGTGGGCGCCGGTGACGTCCGGGAACTGGCTTCCCGCCGGAGGCTTCCCGTGGCAGGAGGTGCAGGCCGTCTGGACCAGGGGCGAGCCGGCCTGGTGGCACACGGAGCATTGCGGGGCCGAGGCCGCCGGCGAGGGGCCAGAATCGCCGTGGCAGTTGCCGCAGTCGGCGGTGAAGCTGGCCGGGGTGGCCCCGGTGTGGACGGCTCCCAGGAACGGCACCGGGTGGTTGGGCTGGCCCGGGCCGTTGACGTGGCAGGCCACCGCGTTGGCCGTGCTGGAGAAGCAGCTGGGCGCCGCCGGCAGGGGCGCCGGCCGGTTCAGGGTGTAGTCGTGGCAGGTGGGGCAGGCGTTGGCCTGGTTGCCGGCGTCCCGGTGCGAGGGCACGTATCCCGGGAAGGTCTCGACGGGAGCCGGATACCAGGTGGTGGAGTGGGCGAAGGCGGCGGTGTGGCAGGTGGAGCAGGCCGTGGCGGTGGCGCCGTGGTCGAATTCCGGCGTGCCCGGGACGCCGTGGCAGGCCTGGCAGGCCAGCAGGTTCTGCTTGGCCGAGAGCCCGTGGAAGGCCGTGCTGGTGGGATCCCGCCAGACCGTTCCGAGCGGGTGGGGGGCGGCGGAACCGTGGCACATGGTGGCATTGAAGCAGGTGGGCACCGTGCCCGGCGCGGGCGGGGTGGTGGGGCTGCCGGCCGGATTCAGGGGCGACCCGGCCAGGTGGCACTGGGCGCACACGGCGGCGTTGGCCGGATCGGTGGTGGCGTGGGTGTAGGAGGCGGTATCGTTCCAGGGCTTGGGCGGATGCGGGGCCGCGACCCCGTGGCAGCTCTGGCAGGACACGCCGGAACCGCCGCCTGAGAAGTCATGGCCGTGGCAGATCTGGCAGGAGACCAGGCCGCCGCCGGTGCTGTCCTGGAGGGCCTTGGCCCGCAGGCCGTGGCTCGCCGCCAGGTTGAAGCCGGGGATGGTGCCGTGGTGGCAGGCGGTGGTGGTGCAGTTGGGGATCGAACTTCCCACCCGCAGGACCGACAGGGAATGGCAGGTCTGGCAGTGGGCCAGGTCGGCGATCGCCTGGCCGGGATGGATGGCCAGCCAGCCGGTGGGGTGGTAGGTCCCCGGAATGGAGCCCTTGCCGCCCCCGCAGGCGGCCAGGCCGATCGCCATGGCCAGGAGCAGGAGCCCGGCACCGAGGTGCCCGGCGAAACCTGATCCAAGTCCGTTCCGGTTGCCCAGGGTCATCGATTTCATGAACGGGGCCTCCGGTGGGGTTGGCGGGTCGGGCACCGTGGAAGCCCGCTGTTGCTGGACTTCCGGAAACCGCGTGACGACCAGATGTTCCAAATAGATGTTAGAACATCCTCATGGTTGAGGATCACCCAAAGCTAACGCCAATCCCGTCCGAAGCAATGGAAAATGTGTGTGAAATTGACTGATCCCAAATTTTAGATTGAGACTCAATCACAGTTTCGGATCCCCGGCACCGGTTCAGAAGGTGTAGGTGATGCCCAGGTTCAGCGAGGCCAGGGTCGCCGAGTTGATGCTGTGGGTGGTGTAGCGGATCTGGTAGCCGATGTGCCGGTCCTGGTCGTACCCGACCCCCAGGTCCAGGCCGAAGCCGTTGACGCTGCCGGTGCCGTGGCCGGCGCTGTAGGTGAGGAAGGACAGGCCCCCGAGGAAATACACGCCACGGGCATTGCGGTCCGGGTGGAAGGTGTAGTCGGCGGCCACGCCGAAGCTGGAATCGTTCGCGCCATCCTTGCCGGAGTAGAGGGTCAGATCGGCCCGGCCCATGACCCCATGGCCTCCGCCGAAGTTCCACTTGGCGTTGGCCCCGCCCTGCAGGCCGAGTCCGGCCGAGCTGGACAGGTCGGCGGTGGGGACGGCCAGGGCGCCCTGGACCCCCCACTCCGGGGTGGCCGCGGCCAGGCCGGTCACGGCGGTGAGCAGGGCGGGTAGCAGGAGGGTGCGGATGAGCATGTTGGTTCCTTTCCAAGGGACGGCCCGGCCGGGCCGGATCTTCCTTTGAAATTAGATGGATTGCCTGATCTTGCCAACGCCTTTTCCGAAATCGGGTCATTCCTGTGGAATGGCCCGGCGCCCGCGCCGCCGGGGCGGGGGTCTCACGGGCCTGCGCTCAGGGCGTGGGATTCTGCCCCTTGGGGGTGTGGATGCGGTGGCCACCGTAGATGCCGCGGTGGCCCACCAGCACGTAGGCCATGAAGCAGGTGATCAGCAGAGGGCCGGCGAAGCCCCCCCCGAACAGTTCGATGCCCATGAAGGTGGAGGCGATGGGGGTGTTGCTGGCGGCGGCGAACAAGGCGATGTAGCCGACCGCGGCGGTGAAGGGCACGGGCAGTCCCAGCAGCGGGGCCGCGGCGGCGCCCAGCAGGGCCCCGATCACCAGCAGGGGGGTGACCTCGCCGCCCTTGTAGCCGAAGCCCAGGGTCAGGGCGGTGAACAGGAACTTGGCCGCGAAGGCCCAGGACGGCACCGGGCCGCTCCCCTCGAACACCCGGGGCAGCCAGACCGTGCCCAGGTTCAGGAAATCGGTGGTCCGGAACAGGAGGGCCAGGGCCAGCACCAGGATGCCGCCCAGGGCCGCCCGCAGGTACGGGCCGCCCAGGCGCTCCCGGGTCCAGCGGGCCAGGCCGTGGCTCAGCTCCGAGAACGCGCCGGCCACGACCGCCACGGGAAGGGCGAACAGCAGCAGCTTGAGGCCCAGGACCAGGGTCAGGTCCAGGGGCGCGGCGTGGAAATGGGTGTGGTGGATGCCCAGCCACCTTCCGGCCCCGTCGCCGACGAAGCTGGCCATGGCGCAGATGAGCAGGCCCTCATAGTGGATCTTGCCGATGGCGATGACTTCCATGCCGAACAGGGCCCCGGCCACCGGGGTGCCGAACAGGGACCCGAACCCGGCCGAGACCCCGGCCATGAGCAGCAGGCGCTGCCGGGACCGGGTCAGGTGCAGCCAGGACCAGGGCAGCTTGCCCAGGGTCCGGGCCAGGCTGGCGCCCATCTGGACCGCCGTGCCTTCCCGTCCGGCCGAACCGCCGCCGAGGTGGGTCAGCAGGGTGCCGGCCAGGACCAGGGGGGCCATCCGGGTGGGAACCTTGCCTGAGAACTCCAACACTTCATCGAGAATCAGGGCGCTCCCATGTTCGGCCTCCCGGCCCCACCGGCGGTACAGCCAGGCGCTCGCAACGCCGAAAACCGGCAGCAGCGCCACCAGCCAGAGATGCCGGCTCCGCAGGCCGATGGCCCGCTCCAGCAGCCAGAGGAACCCGGCCGAGGCGGCCCCGGACAGCAGCCCGACCATGGCGCCCATGCCCAGGTCCCAGAGGGTCCGCTTGGCTCGCCAGCGTAGTGGGGTCATGGTCCTCGCTCAGGTGATCCTGCCAGTGTGTGGCCTGGATGTGGCGTTTTGCAAGCCGGGCGCGGCGGTTGACAGGCCCGGGGCGGGAACGGAGAATGGGAACTGCATGTAGAGTGCCCCCACTGGGGGCCGGCAACCGAGCAGGAAGCTGCGGTGCCCAGGATTCCATCCCATGCGCAGGAGTCGAACCTGAAATTTCCGGAGAACCATAATGAGCAATGAGTATCTCTTCACGTCGGAGTCCGTGTCCGAAGGACATCCCGACAAGGTCGCGGACCAGATCTCCGACGCCATCCTGGATGCCCTGATCGCCGTGGACCCCCGGTCCCGGGTGGCCGCCGAGACCCTGTGCAACACCGGGCTGGTCGTGCTGGCCGGGGAGATCACCAGCGAGGCCACGGTGGACTACATCCAGGTGGCCCGGGACGTGATCCGGGACATCGGCTACAACAACACCGACTACGGCATCGACTATCGGGGCTGCGCCGTGATGGTCTGCTACGACAAGCAGTCCGAGCACATCCGCCAGGGGGTCACGGAAGGGGAGGGCCTCTTCAAGGAGCAGGGCGCCGGCGACCAGGGGCTCATGTTCGGTTTCGCCTGCGACGAGACCTCCGAGCTGATGCCGGCCCCCATCCACTACGCCCACCGCCTCATGGAGCGCCAGGCCCAGCTGCGCAAGGCCGGCACCTACCCCTGGCTGCGGCCCGACGCCAAATCCCAGGTGACCCTCCGCTACGTGGACGGCCGGCCGGTGTGCGCCGAGAGCATCGTGGTCTCCACCCAGCACGCCCCCGAAGCCAGCCACGACACCATCCGGGAGGTGGTGATCGAGGAGATCATCAAGCCGGTGCTGCCCCCGGAATGGCTGCAGGGCACCCAGTACCTGGTGAACCCCACCGGCCTGTTCGTCATCGGCGGCCCCCAGGGCGATTGCGGCCTCACCGGCCGCAAGATCATCGTCGACACCTACGGCGGCTCCGCCCCCCACGGCGGCGGCGCCTTCTCGGGCAAAGACCCGTCCAAGGTGGACCGGTCGGCCGCTTATGCCGCCCGCTACGTGGCCAAGAACATCGTGGCCGCCGGCTTGGCGACCCGCTGTCAGCTGCAGGTCGCCTACGCCATCGGCGTGGCCCGGCCGGTGAGCGTCATGGTGACCACCTTCGGCACCGGCACCGTGCCCGACGCGCAGCTGGAGAAACTGGTGGCCGAGCACTTCGACCTGAGCCCCAAGGGCATCATCGGGATGCTCGACCTGCTCCGCCCGATCTACCGGAACACCGCCTCCTACGGCCACTTCGGCCGCACCGGCGACGGCTTCCCCTGGGAGCGCACGGACAAGGCCGCCCTCCTGGCCGAGGCCGTGAAGAGCCGGCAACCGGTGACGGCGGGGAACTGATCTAAGGGGTTGGATCCGCGGCGGGTGGGGCCGGTTCCGGGGTGCCATGCACCGTGCAGGGGACGGTCGGCTCGGTGCCTGAGACGAAGTATTCATCCAGTTTTTCCGGGCAGGCCGGCGTCGCAAGCTGGCCGGTGGTGGGGTCGATGGACACCTTCACCACCGACTCCGGCTGCGGGAAGGCCATGGCCGGGCGGTTGGCCATGGCCTTGCGCATGAAGCGTTCCCAGATGGGCGCGGCCACCAGGCCGCCGGTGAAGCCGCGGCCCTCGGGGCGGGGGCGGTCGTGGCCGACCCAGACTCCGGCCAGGAGCTGCGGCGTGTAGCCGACGAACCAGGCGTCCTGGAACGACTCGGTGGTGCCGGTCTTTCCCGCGCTGGGGAAGGTCTCGGCGAAGGCCTTGAGGCCCTTGGCGGTGCCGTAGGTCAGGACGTCGCCCAGCAGGTGCGTGGCCACGCAGGCCACGGCCGGGTCCAGGGCCGGCGTGAGCACCGGCGGCGCCTCGGTCCAGGCGCCGGTGCGGCGGTCCAGGGTGCGCAGGATCACCCGCGCCTCGGCGCGCTGGCCCATGCCGGCCAGGGGCGTGTAGGCCTGGACCAGATCCTTGAGGGTCACCTCCTCGGTGCCCAGGGCCAGCGACAGGCCCGGGTCCGGCCGCAGCGGCAGGCCCATGCGGGAGGCGAAGGCCAGGAAGGCCGGCACGCCGACCTTGTCCAGCACCTTCACGGTGACCACGTTGCTGGAGTGGGCCAGGGCCTGCCGAAGGGACAGCTCGCCGAACTGCTCCCGGCCGTAGTTCTGGGGCTTCCAGGGCGCGCCGCCGGCCCCGGGATAGGCCACCGGCGCGTCGTTCCAGAGGCTGGCGGCGGTGATCCCCTGCTCCAGGGCGGCGGCGTAGATCAGCGGCTTGATGGCCGAGCCGGGCTGGCGGCGGGCGGCGAAGGCGCGGTTCAGGGCGTTGGCCTGGCTTTCGACATCGCCCACGGCCGCCAGGACGTCGCCGGTGGCCGGATCCAGGCAGAGCAGGGCGCCCTGCAGGTCCGGGGAGCGCCGCCGGACCCCTTCCCGGAGCGCCTGCTCAGCCTGCCGCTGCAGATTCAGGTCCAGGGAGGTGAACACATCCAGCCCGCCCTGCTCGATCACGGCCGGGCCGAAGCGCTCGGCAAGCCGGCCGCGCAGGTAGGCCAGGTACTGGGGGGCCAGTCCGGGCGATCGGGCGATCGCCGGCTGGGCGCGCAGCTCCTGGCGCTGGGCGTCGGAGATCAGGTTGAGGTCGACCATGCGCTTGAGCACCACGTCCCGGCGCTGGGCGACCTCGGTCACCGGGCCGAGGGGGTTGTAGCGGCCCGGATTCTTGGGCACCCCGGCCAGGGCCACGCACTCGGCCGGGGACAGGGCCTCCGGGCTCTTGTCGAAGTAGAGCCGGGCCGCCTGGCTGATCCCCCAGGCGCCGTTGCCGAAATAGATCTCGTTGAAGTACATCTCCAGGATCTGGTTCTTGCTGTAGGTCTTCTCGAAGTCCATGGCCATCCGGGCCTCCTTGACCTTCCGGTCCAGGGACACCTCGGCGCCGACATACTTGTTCTTGATGAGCTGCTGGGTGATGGTCGAGCCCCCCTCGGCCATCCGCCCCTTGCTCACGTCCTTCAGGAAGGCCCGGGCGATGCCGCGCAGATCGATCCCGCCGTGCTCGTAGAAGCGCGCGTCCTCCACCGCCAGCAGGGCCTTGCGCAGGACCTCAGGGATCCGGTCCAGGGTCGTCCAGTAGCGCTGCTGCGGCAGGATCCGGCCCACGGGCCGGCCATTCCGGTCGAGGACATTAAGGGAGGTCACGCCCTGGGGCAGGGCGGGGTAGGCCATGATGCTGGCCTGGGCCGAGGCGGGGCCGGCCAGGGCGAGTGTGAGGATCGTGATCGTGGCTGGGCGGAACAACATGGCTGGATGGCTCGGGAGAGGGCCTTTCCAGGCTTCAGGATCTTTCTGGAATGCTGGGATCCAAGAGTCTTTCAGACCGGATGGCGGCAAGGATGAAAAGGACCGAAGGCCCCCCGTCGGTATATATGATCCGGAATGGGCCGACAATGAGTTCCCGCAAAGCCGGGTCGGCATATTCCGGAACGGTTCGACCTTTCAAGGGATAGGCACGAAGGCTGCGGGTGGCGGCCCTGATTCTCCTACCTAGTGATCTTGCGGCATCCGGGTTGTCTGATGCTATGAATTCCAGCGCCTTGTTCAGTTCCACCAAAGCCGGTTCGGACCACCTGACCTTCAGAACCACCGGGAAAGTCTCCGTTCAGCCTCCGCCTGATCCACGGTCAGGCCATCCTCGACGGCCTTGCGGCCTCGGGCGATGGCCATGTCCAGCTCGGCCCGCTGCGCCCAATCATCGACAAGCTGGGAGGGGCTGACCCCGGATTCGATGGCCAGATGGCGGATCCGTTTTGCGGTTGCTTCAGGAATGAACAGATTCAGGCGGACCGTGGGCTCCTGGAAGATGCGCGGGCGCCCCCCCCGGTTGACCGGTTCAGGTACCTGGGCATCCAGCAGGGGACCCGGAGCCTTTGCGGGCATGTTGCGGGTGTCTTGCTGCTTTCCCGAATCCACGGTGCTGGCCTTGCGTTCGGTGCTCATGTGAGGTCCAAAAATTGAAATCGCCCTATGCCAGGCTCGCATCCCAAGGGAGATGCGCCGAATCCGCCACGGGGTTCGCAAGAAATGATATGTTATTAACCCAAAAAGTCAATTAACCCAAATGTGCAATGTTCAAGGATATCGGACTAGGCCGTGAAAAAGGCCTGCATCCGGACCCGCGCCTGTTCCAACTGCGCCACCGGCGCGGCGATGGAGATCCGCAGATGCCCCGGGGACCCGAACGGGGTGCCCGGCAGGACCTTGACTCCGGCCACGTCGCGCAGCCCGGCCGCGACCTCCCGGTCGCTGGCGTAGCCTTTGGCTCCCATCCAGGCCGAAACGTCCGGGAACAGGTAGATCGCCCCTTCGGGGACCCCGCAGGAGATCCCCTCCAGGGCGTCCAGCGCCGGCTGCAGGGCGTCGCGCCGCTGGCGCAGGCCGGCCACCATGTCCGCCTCCCAGGCGCCGTCGCCGGCCAGCGCGGCGATGCCGGCGTGCTGGCTGATCATGCAGGGGTGGGTGACGCTGGTGGAGCCCAGGATGGTCATGGCCTTGACCAGCTCGGGCGGGCCCGCGGCGGCGCCCAGGCGGTAGCCGGTCATGGCGTAGCGCTTGGAGAAGCTCTCCACCAGCAGGGTCGAGCCGGCCAGTTCGGGGCAGGTGCGCAGCAGGGGCTGCTCGGGGCCGTCCAGGGTCAGGGTGCCGTAGACCTGGTCCAGGATCAGCCAGAGATCGTGGGTCAGCAGAAGGTCGGACAAGCGGCGAAGCCGGGCCGGGTCCCATACGCGGCCGGTGGGGTTGCCGGGCTGGTTGAGGATGACCGCCCGGGTCCGCGGGCCCAGAGCCCGGGCCAGGGCCTCCTCGTCCGGCAGGAGGTCCGCGCCGGCGGGCACCACCACCGGGACGCCTCCGGCCCAGGTCACCTGGTCCAGGAAGGTCGGCCAGTAGGGGGCGAACACCAGCACCTCGTCGCCGGGTTCCAGGATGCAGCGCAGGGCGTCCAGGATGGCCGGCTTGCCGCCGGCGGTGACGAGTATCTGGCCCGGGTCCCGGGCGACCCCGTCCCGGCGGCCGAGGTCGGCGGCCAGCAGGGCCCGCAATTCCGCCAGGCCCTGGGCCGGGCCGTAGCGGGTCCGGCCGTCCAGGGCGGCCCGGGCCGCCGCTTCCCGCACGGCCATCGGCGGCGGGCCCTCGGGCTCGCCGACCGTGAGGTCGACGGGATCCGGATGGCGGGAGGGGACCGCGGCCCCCGCCATGGTCGGCGAGGGGCCGGCGCTGCGGGCGCGGGCGTTGAGCTTCACCATTTCCTCCCCTGGGAATCGACGATCGGCCGCAGGCCGGCCACCAGCAGGCCCAGATCCTCGCGGGTCAGGGCCTGGGCCTTGTCGCACAGGGCCTCGGCCGGGTTGGGGTGGGCCTCCACGATCAGCCCGTCGGCACCCGCGGCGGCGGCGGCCAGGGCCAGCGGCACCACCAGCTCGCGCTCGCCGGCGGCGTGCGAGGGGTCGACGATCACCGGCAGGTGGGTGAGCCGCTTGAGCACCGGCACCGCGCCCAGGTCGAGGGTGGCCCGGGTGCTGGTCTCGAAGGTGCGGATGCCGCGCTCGCAGAGGATCACCCGCTGGTTGCCGCCGGCCAGGATGTACTCGGCGGCCAGCAGGAACTCCTTGACCGTCGCGCTCATGCCGCGCTTGAGCAGGATGGGCTTGTCGATCTTGCCCAGCTCCTTGAGCAGGTGGAAGTTGTGCATGTTGCGCGCGCCCACCTGGAGCATGTCGCATTGGGCGGCCACCTTGAACACGTCCTCGGCCGTGAGCACCTCGGTGACGATCGGCATCTCGAATTCCCGGCCGGCCTCCTGCAGGTAGCCCAGCCCCTCCATGCCCAGGCCCTGGAAGGCGTAGGGCGAGGTGCGGGGCTTGAAGGCGCCGCCGCGCAGGATGGTGGCGCCGGCGGCCCGGACCATGCGCGCGCCGTCGAGGATCTGCTGGCGGCTCTCCACCGCGCAGGGGCCGGCGATCAGCACGAAATGGCCCTCGCCGATCGGCACCGGGCCGACCTTGATGACGGTCCGCTCGCGCCCGGCCGGGGCCGGCTCGGGCATGACGTTGCAGGCCACCTCGACGATCGGCGCGGGGGGGGCCGGCTCGAGCTCCGCCGCGGGCTCCTGGATGCGGGTCCGCTGCGGGTAGGTGCCCAGCACCCGCAGGTGGTTGCAGGAGCCGCGCAGCTCCTTGAGGGCCCGGGCCAGGTGCGGGGCGTCCTGGTTGCCCTCCACGTCCACGAAGAACAGGTATTCCCAGGGCGTGGCCGGCAGCGGCCGGCTCTCGATGCGGGTGAGGTTGGCGCCGGCCGCGCTGAAGATCCCCAGGGCCTTGGCCAGGGTGCCCTCGTGGTGGTTGAGCCGGAACACCAGGGAGGTCTTGCTGGGCACCGAGGCGTCCGGCACCTCGGGGCTGCGGCTGATGAGCAGGAACCGGGTCTCGTTGCGCTCCTGGTCGGCGATGCCGGTGGCCAGGACATCCAGCCCGAAGGTCCGGGCCGCCTCCTCCGAGCAGATGGCGGCGATCGTCCCGTCGTTGTCCTCGAGCAGGGACTGGCCCGCCCCGGCGGTGTCGAACCAGGGCTGGCGGGTGACGTCATCCATGGCCCGCAGGTAGCCCTCGCACTGGGTGAGGGCGGCGGGGTGGCTGCGCACGGTGCGGATGGCTTCCAGGGTGGCGCCGGGCCGGCCGGCCAGGACGTGGTCGACCTCCCACACCTCCTCGTCGACGATGTGCAGCTGGTTGTCGATGAGCAGGCGGTTCACGTCGGCGATGGCCCCGCCGATGCTGTTCTCGATGGGCAGGAAGCCGTAGTCCACCGTGCCGTTCTGGATGGCCTCGATGACGTCCAGGAACATCGGGTAGCCCACCAGCTCGGTGGCCTGCGTGGCCCGGGTGGCCAGGAGGTGGGCGGCGGCCATGGAGCTGTACGAGCCCTGCACCCCCTGGTAGCCGATCCGCAGCTTGCGGGCGTGGCCGTTGGCGGCGGAAACCGTGGGCTCCTGCAGGCGCCGGGAGTGGTTGAGGATCTCCTTGAGGATCCGGCGGGCGAACGGGGCCGACAGCCCCAGCGCCTCGGCGTCCCGGATCCAGCTGGTGAGGACGCCGCGCTCGCGGTCGTTGTCCATCACCCGGATGCCGTCCTCGGCCTTGGCGGCGGCCACCGAGCGCACCGCGTCGAAGCGCCGGGCCAGCAGGCGCAGCAGCTCGCGGTCGGTCTCGTCGATCTCCCGGCGGGCGGCGCCGAGGGTTTCCAGGTCTTGCTCCATGGGGTGCTCCAGGGTGGGGTCCGCTTCCGGGTGGAACGGAAAAGCCCGTCCCCAGGAATGGCGGACGGGCTTGAAAGGTTCGGAAGCTTGGGTGCTACGTGATGCTCCGGGCCTTGGCCGATCCACCGCGGCCGCCGAAATAGGATCGGCGGGCGGCGAAGGTAAAGGCGAAGGTGGAGGTGAGGTTCATGGTTCGTTCCCGAAGATGGAATTGAACCACGGCGGCCGATGGTTTGCCAAGATCTCCTCGAAATCGTTATGGAATCATCAGGAAATCAAAAGAACCCGGTCCGCACCACCCGGGTCGTCCCGTCCGGATCCAGCCGTTCCACATCCACCGGGCGGCCGGTCTGGGGTCGGGCGCCCAGGGCCTCGACGATGCGCAGGTCGATCCGGTCCTCATGGATGTCCGCCTGGTAGGTCACCAGGCGGAAATCGCCGTTGCGGTAGCCGAAGCCCTCGCCGGCGTCGTGGTACAGCCGGCCTTCGGCCCGGCCGTTCGGGTCGGGCGCCACCACCAGGCTGGTGGCGCCTTCGGGGGCCTCGCCGGTATGCATCACTTCGGGGCCCAGCGGCAGGATGCTGCCCCCACGGACAAACAAACGCGCCTGCAGGCGGTCCTCCCGGTCCCCGGCCACCAGCGAAAGGGGCAGCCAGGGACCCCGGGGCCGGGGCGCGCCCTTGACCCCGGTGGGGACCACCAGCAGATCCCCGCCCACCAGGAAGCTCCGCGCCTCCGCCCGCAGCGCCAGGTTGGCGGGTTCGGCCAGGAACAGCGGGCGCATCACCGGCAGGCCGGTGCGGGCGGCCTCCTGGAAGCAGGTGTAGAGGTAGGGCAGCAGCCGGTAGCGGCGCAGCAGGGCGATGCGGGCGGTCCGCTCCACGGCCGGGCCGAAGGCCCAGGGTTCCTTCTTGCGGGTGCCCTTGTCCGAGTGGCCCCGGCAGAACGGAAAGAACACTCCGGTGGCCATCCACTTGGCCCAGAGGCCGGGGCTGGGGTCGCCGACGAAGCCGCCCAGGTCCGGGCCGTTGAAGGGCTGCCCGGACAGGCCGAGGGTCAGGCTCATGGCCGTGGCCAACTGGTAATCCTCCTGGGTGGAGTAGTTGTCCCCCGTCCAGGTGGCGGCGTAGCGCTGTCCGCCCAGGAAATTGGCCCGGGTGAGGATGAATGGGCGGCGGTCCGGGCGAGCCGCCAGCAAGCCCTCCCGGCTGGCCCGGATCATGAGCATCCCGTAGACGTTGTGATACTGCAGGTGGGGGCCGGGATCCAGGCCGGCCCCGCCCCGGTGCCGGTTGTGCTCGGGCATGGTGAGATCGGGGCCGTCGAAGATGGCCGGCTCGTTCATGTCGTTCCACAGGCCGGCCACGCCCTGGTCCACCAGGGTCCGCTGCAGGCCGGCCCACCAGGCCCGCACCCGGGGCGAGGTGAAGTCGGGGAATACGCACGAGCTGGCCCAGACCTTGCCCTTGTAGACCCGCCCGGCGCCGGTGGTGACCCAGGCCCGGTGTCGGCTGCCGGAATCGAAGACCGGGTAGCCGGGCTCCACCCGCACCCCGGGGTTGAGGGTGGCCACCAGGCGCAGGCCGAGCCGGTCCAGGTCCCGGGCCAGTCCCCGCGGATCCGGGAAGGTCCGGGGGTTGAAGGTGAACAGCCGGAAGCCGTCCATGTAGTCGATGTCCAGCCAGAGGGCGTCGCAGGGCAGGCCGCGCCGGCGGAACTCGGCCGCGATCATCCGGACCTTGTCGTCGGGGACGTAGGAATAGCGGCTCTGGTGGTAGCCCAGGGCCCAGCGGGGGGGCAGCTCCATGGTCCCGGTGAGCTCGCCCAGGGCCCGCAGCACGCCGGCGGGGTCGTCCCGGCGGATGACGATCACCGGCAGCCCGGGGCCCTGGCTGCGGAACAGGATCTCGCTGCCGCAGGCCAGCTCCCCCTTCCAGCTCGAATCGAAGATGACCCCGAAGGCCGACCCGTCCGGCCGCACCCCCAGGACCCAGGGGTGGCTCTGGTAGAGGCGCCGGCCGCCGTCCCTGCTGTAGCCCGGATAGCCGGAGTTCCAGAGGATCACCGTCTGGCCGTTGCGGCGCAGGGGGCCGACCACCTCGCCGGTGCCGTAGAGATCCGTGCCGGGATCCAGCGGGATGACGGCGCAGAACCGCCCGCCTTCCAGGCGGAAGGCCGGCCATGGGCGCCAGTCCGGGGGCAGCGGCCCGGTGAGCACCGGCGGCCGCACAAGGCAGGCGGACGGTGGCAGGCTGTCGGGGCTCAGGCCCTCGGGCAGGAACAGGGCCACCCCCGGGGCGATCTCCCCCCGCACCCCCATGGGCAGGTGCCCCTGGGTCTTGAAGTGGGCCAGGAGCAGTTCGAACAGCATGGAGAACCGGCGACGTGCTTTCACGGAGTCACCCCGTCTGCCGGGAGGGGTGAGCCGGGGCTGGTGGGAAGTTCCAGGTTTCCCTATCCTGGGCCATGGCCTTCTCCTGGGATCTGCTGCGCAAGACCCTCAACCTGCGGCTGATGGCCTGGCTGCGGATCCCGCTGCTGGCCTCGGTGCGGCCGACCTTCGTGGAACTGGACGAGCGGCACTGCGTGATCCGGGTGCCGCTCCGGCGCTGGACCCGCAATCATCTGGGGTCCATGTATTTCGGCGCCCTGGCGATCGGCGCGGACTGCGCCGGCGGCATCCTGGCGGTCGAGCGGATCCGGGCCCGCAAGGCCGGGCTTTCCCTGGTGTTCAAGTCCTTCCGCGCCACCTTCCTGAAGCGACCGGAAAGCGATGTCTATTTCATCTGCGAGGACGGGGAACGGATCGGCGAACTGATGGACCGGACCCTGGCAACGGGGGAACGGCAGACCGGGCCGGTCGAGGTGCGGGCCGCGGTCCGGACGGACGACGGATCCTACGAGACGGTGGCGGAATGCGTCCTGGAGCTGTCCCTGAAACCGTCCCGGACGGGGGTGCTGTGACTAGGCCCCCGGCAGGGTGAACCAGAAGGTGCTGCCGGCGCCGGGTTGGCTCTCCACCCCGATCTCGCCGCCATGGGCGGCCACGGCCAGCCGGCAGAAGGCCAGGCCCAGGCCGAAACCCTGCCCCTGGCGTGGGCCGGAGCCCTGGCCGAACTTCTCGAAGATGGCCTCCTGGCTCGCCCGGGGGATGCCGGGGCCGTCGTCGGCCACGGCGATCCGGGCGGCGCTTCCGGCGCGGGTCACGGTGATCGCGATCATGCCCTGGTCGTCGGTGAACTTGCAGGCGTTGCCCAGCAGGTTGGCCAGGATCCGCCGGAGCAGGCCCGGGTCGGCCGGCACCCGCAGGGGCTCGGGGCAGGTCGCGGAAATCCGCCGGTGCCCCAGCTGCGGCCGCAGCCCCTCCATGGCCTCGGCCACCACCTGGGCCAGGTCGCAGGGACGCTTTTCCAGGGGCATGCGGCCGGCTTCCAGGCGGCTGAGCTCGAGCATCTGGCTGATCATCTCCGCGACCCGGCCGGCGCCGTCCTGGGCCAGCCGGAGGTGCCGGCGCGGCGCGGCCAGGGTTGGGGGCAGGGCGTCGAGGGCCAGTTCGAGGTGGCCCATGAGGCCGGTGAGGGGCCCGCGCATGTCGTGGGCCATCATGTGGGTGAAGGCGTCGCGCTGGGCTTCCAGGCGCTTGAGCGCCTCGTGCTGCGCCTCCAGCAGGCGCCGCTGCCGGTGGATCTCCAGGTGGGCGCCGATCCGGGCCGCCACCTCCTCGAACTGGAAGGGTTTGGTCACGTAGTCCACGCCGCCGCAGCCGAACGCGCTGACCTTGTCGGTGGTCCGGAGGAAGGCCGAGACGAAGATCACCGGCAGGTCGGCGCTGGCGGGGTCGGCCTTGAGCTGGCGGCAGACGTCCAGGCCATCCATTCCGGGCAGGTTGATATCCAGGAGGACCAGCTGGGGGTGGAACCGGGCGCAGGCGGCCAGGGCCCCGGGGCCATCCGCGGCCTCCACCACACGGAAGCCGATATCCTCCAGGAAGGCCCGCATGTTCAGCCGGATCTGGGGCTCGTCGTCGACCACCAGGATGGTCTCGGGCTCGCTCATGACAGCCCCCTCAGCCGTTCGAGCGCGGCCCGGGGCCGCCCGTCCGGCAGGTCCGCCGCGAAAGGGGCCTCCTGGGATAGGCGGGCGAGCAGGACCTTGCCGGTCCGGGTGTTGAAATGGATCTTCATGCCGGTGGTGCCCCCGGTCTCCGCGGCGAGGATCGGGATCCCCTGGCCGGCCAGGAGCTCCCGTGCCAGCTGGATGTTGCGGGCGCCGACGGCGAAGGGCGAGGTGTCGGCCCGGAGCACCCGGGCGCCCCCGAACATCTTGGCCACCAGCCGGTCCCTGCGGCCCTGCAGGCCCAGCATCCGAGTGATCAGGCGATCGATGGCGATGTTGCCGTACTTGGGCGTGGCCAGGCCTTCGCCGTTCCAGAGGGGCAGCATGTAGTGGTTCATGCCGCCCAGGCCGAGGTCCGGGTCCCACAGGCAGATCGCGATGCAGGAGCCCAGAATGGTGGAGACGCAGTGCTCCTCCCGGTGCGCGAAGATCGTGCACGGCTGCAGGAAGTGCCTGGGCGCCCCGGCCCACGGGGACTCCATCAGTCGATCTCCTCGGTTTCTCCGAAGTAGAGGGTGTTCCCTTCTGCGCTGGAGGACCGGGTGGGATCCTGGGGCTGCCGTTCGGGGATCGTGCAGGTGAACCGGGCGCCACGGCCGGGCTCGCTGGCGACGGCGATCTGGCCGCCCAGCAGGTCGACCAGGGCCTGGACCACCGAGAGGCCCAGACCCTGCCCCTGGTGGGCCCGGGCGGGCCCGCCCTGCAGCTGCCGGAACGGCTCGAAGATCAGGGCCTGATCCTCGGCCCGGATGCCACGGCCGGCGTCCTCCACCTCCAGCTCCAGGGCCGGCCCCACCCGGCGCAGCCGAGCCTGGACGGCGCCGCCTTCGGGACTGAACTTGATGGCGTTGGACAGCAGGTTGACGGCGATGGCGCGGAGCATGCCGGGATCGGTGCAGAAGTCCGCGCCGGCCGCCGCCCCCGCCAGGTTGACCTGGACGGCCCGGGCCTCGGCCTGGTGGCTCAGCGCGTCGATGGCATCCTGGAGCACCGCGCCGGCGTCCACGGTGGAGGCGTGGGGGGACGCGTCCCCGGCCTCGAGCTCGGCCGCGCAGAAGATGTTGCGGATCTGGAAATCCAGGCCGCAGGCCTCGGTGGCGACCAGAGCTCCGATCATCCGGGCCCGGTCCGGCGGGATCCCGCCCTTCTCCAGCTCCATCGTCAGCGCCAGGATGGCGTTCAGCGGGTTGTTGATCTCGTTGCGCATGGTGGCCAGGAACTGGCTTTTCAGGGCCTCCGACTGGCGGAGCCGCTCGTTCATCCCGATCAGCTTGCGGTTCAGGGTCTCGGTCTCGGCGAGGGCGCTCTGCAGGGTCCGGTTCTGCGCCTCCAGGCGGCGCTGGGCCTGGCCCAGGTCCAGCCGGGTCCGGACCCGGGCTTCCACCTCCTCGAAGTGGAAGGGCTTGGTCACATAGTCGACCCCGCCGGCCTGGAACGCCCGGACCTTCTCCTGGGCCTCCAGCACGCCGCTGAGGAAGATGACGGGAATCGGCCGTAAATCAGAATCGGCCTTCAGCCGCGCGCAGACCTCGAGGCCGTCCATGCCTGGCATCCGCACATCCAGCAGGATCAGGTCCGGTCGGGCCGAGGCGGCGCGTTCCAGGCCTTCGGGGCCGCTCCCGGCCTCCAGGACCTGGTAGCCGATGTCCTCCAGGAGCGCCCGGAGGTTCATCCGCATCTGGGGCTCATCGTCGATGATCAGGATCTTCTCGGCGGCGTTCATTCCTAGCTCCCAAGGGGGCCGGTGGCGTCGGGGCCGGCCGGGACAGGGGGGGTTCCCGGCGCCAGGGGCAGCCGGATGGTGAAGCGCGCGCCCAGGCCGGGCGCCGAATCCACTTCCAGGAGGCCTTTGTGGTTCTGGGTGATGATCATGTAGGAGACGGACAGGCCCAGGCCGGTGCCCACCCCGGCCTCCTTGGTGGTGAAGAAGGGCTCGAAGATCCGCCGGCGCACGGCGTCGTCCATGCCGGGGCCGTTGTCCGCCACCTCCAGGACCAGATGCGGCGGCTCCATGCGGATGCGGATGGCCAGGCGGGGCCGGCGCTCGGGCGGATTGTCGACCATTGCCTGGGCGGCGTTCTTGAGCAGGTTCAGGACCACCTGCTCGACCTCGATGCCCACCATGGGCACCAGGGGCAGCCCGGGCGCCACCTCCAGATCGATGCGGATGCTCCGGAAATCGAACTTCTTCTTCAGGTCGTAATCATTGGCGGCGAGCTCCAGGGCCTGGTGGACGATGTGCTCCAGGTCGGCGGGAAAGCGCGTGGGGTCGGCCCGGCGGCTGAACTGCAGCATGTTGCCCACGATCCGGGCGGCCCGTTCGACCGCGCCCAGGATGCTGGCGATGAACTCCGGGATCTGCCGCTGCTGGAAATAGGTCTTGAGGTGGCCGGGGTCCAGGCCGATTCCCGCAGCGACCGTGCGGTTGACCGGGAGGTCCGGGGACAGCCGGCGCTCGATGTTCTGGGCGGCCTGGCTGATGATCCCCAGCGGGTTGTTGATCTCGTGGGCCATGCCCGCGGCCAGGCCGCCCACGGACATCATCTTCTCGTTCTGGACCATCAGTTCCTGGATCCGGGTCCGCTCGGTCACGTCCTCGATCCGCACCACCGCCCCCTGGACGCCCTTGGCCAGCAGGGGGTAGAGCATCAGATCGTAGAAGGCACGCTCGCCGGATCGCTCCACCAGCAGCTTCTCCATGGCGGCGGGCCGCCCGGACACCGCCACCTCCGCGCGCATCGGTTCGATCCAGGCCGAGAATTCCGGCAGCACCTGGGCCATGGGTCGGCCCAGGGCTTGCCCGACCTCGATTCCGGTGGCCGCTTCGGCCTGCCGGTTCCACTGGGTCACCAGGCCCTCCGGCGACAGCCCGACCAGCATCGAGGGCATGGAATCGATGACGTTGCCCAGGTAGGTCTCCAGGGTCAGGATCTCCTGCTCGGCCCGCTTGCGTTCGGTGATGTCCTTGCCGAACACCGAGACGCCGAAGACCTCCTGGTTCCGGAAAATGGGATGGAAGGCCATCTCGATGGTGCGGCCGTCCGGCAAGCCGTATTCCACGATGTAGGCACCCATCTGGATGGCCTTCTGATACAAGCCCGGCCACTTGGCCGCGCGTTCCGGCGGCAGGAATTCCCTGGAGGTGGCGCCCAGCCTGGCCTCGCTGCCGTAGTTCTTCCGGAAGTGATCGTTCAGGGCCCGGTTGAAGGTCAGGAGCCGCCACTCGAGGTCCACCGACCAGATGAGATCCTGGGTGCTTTCGATCAGGGCCGAGAGGTTGGCGCGGGATTCCTGGAGGGCGTTCTCCATCCGCTTGCGTTCGGTGATGTCCTGGACGAAGCCGAAGACCAGCCCCGGGCGGGTGGCGGGTTCCGGGTTGTAGATCAGGGTGGTGATGGCGTCCAGGAACCGGCCGTCCCGGCGCCGGTAGCGGATCTCGTCCACGAGCCAGGTGCCGGGGTGTTTCCCCAGTTGCCGGACCAGCTCCTGGCGCCGCTCCAGGGTCTCGAACAGGGCCTCGCCGATGCCCAGGCGGTTGACCTCCCGGATCAGGTCCTGCGGGTCGGCGTAGCCGAGCATGGCGGCCAGGGCGCGGTTGACCTGGCGGAACTGCCCTTCCGGGGTGGACCGGAACATGCCGATGGGCGAGCCCTCGAACATCTCCTGCAGCAGCCGCGCGCTCTCCAGGGCCGCGTTTTCGGCGCGCTTGCGGTCGGTGATGTCCCGGCCGGTGCCGAGCACGCCGATCAGCTGGCGGTCGGCCCCGAAGAGGGGCGTCTTGATGGTCTCCAGGTCCTCCTGGTGGCCATCGTGGGCGAACGTGACGTGTTCCTCGTTGATGGCCGGCCCGCCGGTGGCGATGGCCCGCCGGTCGTTCTCGCGAAAGGCGGCGGCCAGTTCCGGAGGGACGAAGGCCTCGTCGGCGCGGCCGATGATGGCCTCCCGATCTGCGCCGTAGAGCATCTGGAACCGGCGGTTGCACTCCAGGTAGAGCCCCTGGGGGTCCTTCAGCCAGACCAGGTCCGGAATCGTGTCGAGTAGGGTCCGGAGCTGGCGCTCCTGGTCCTGGGCGCGGGCGAGGGCGAGATCCCGCCGGCGCAGCACGACCAGCAGCGCGGCGAAGGGACCGGCAAGCAGGAGCAGCTGCAGCAGCCCGGCCCAGGTCCGGGCCAGGCCCAGGGCCGAGGCCCCGCAGGCACAGCCCAGCAGCAGCAGGGCCAGGAACCCCGTGCCCCGCCGAACCGGACCTTCCCCCGCCATGGATGCCTCCCGTCCTGAAGTCGGAACTGCCGTTCCCAACGGTACTCCCTCCCGGGCTCCCGGGCCGGAGGATTTCACGGGGATCAGAACAGATCGGCCAGCGGCGTGATGGTCACGTCCTCGGCCTTCAGGTCCAGCTTGAAGCGGCTGATGGCCTCGTCCTCGGCCTTCAGTTCGGGCTTGGGGGCCAGGTAGGCGGGGACCGGGCAGGCCTCGGCCAGCAGGTCGGCCTTGAAGGCGTCGGCGTCCCGGGTGATCACCGCCAGGTCCAGGCGGTCGGTGTGCAGGTATTTGGCGATGGCGGCGTTGACCTGGGGGCGGGTGAGGGCCTGGAGGCGGGGCCGGAGGGTGGCGGCGAAGCCCGCGTCCAGGCCGAGGCCGCGCATGTCCAGATCGTGGCCCAGGCGCTTGGCGCCGGTGTCGGTGAGGTGGTCCAGGAACTTCACCAGGTAGCTGCGGCTGGCTTCGAAATCGGCCGGTTCGAGGCCGTTGCGGACCAGCTGGTCGAGTTCGAACAGCGCGGCCCGGGTGGCGAAGGCGCCGTTGCCGGGGGCCACCGGCCGGATCCAGACCTGGAAATGGTTGCGGCTGCGCAGGCAGCCAGGTTCCCGCTGGTTGCGGAACATGCCGCCGGGGAAGGCCTCCAGGTAGGCGTAATCGCCGTAGTTCAGCCCGCGCAGCTCGCGCAGGCGCTGGTAGAGGCGGGCGGTGGAGTTGCGGTGCTCGCCCAGCCAGCTGGTGGCCACCCAAAGGGCGGCGAAATCTGGGCTGCGCCGGTCCAGGTCGATGGGGAAGCCGAAGGAGATGGCCGTGGCCCGGGTCTCCTTGGCGACGATCTGGAGCCGGGAAGCGGTCCGGGCCGCGGCCGCGGGCAGGGCCGCCCGGGCCGGGGCGGCCGCCGGCAGCGCGGCCAGCGCGCGCAGCACCTGGGCCTTGTCCTCGGGGTTGAAGGAACCGGCCAGGCCGGCCCGCAGATTGCCCTGGGTGTAGTGGCCGCGGATGAAGTCGCGGACCTGGTCGAGGGTGATGGCCTGCAGCCCGCGGCTGGTGCCGAGCACCGGGTGGCCGAAGGGCTCCGGGTGGATCCGCGCCTCCAGGGCAAGCTTGCCCAGTTCCTCGTCGTTGTTGGCCTTGAGGCCGACGTTCAGGGCGTTGAGCTGCTGGGTGCGCAGGCGGCGGAAATCGTCCTCGCCCAGGCCGGGCGCGGTGAGGTGCTCCAGGGCCAGTTCCAGGGCCTCGGCGGCGCGGCTGCGGGGGGCGGTGAGGGTGAACCGGGTGACCTCCTTGTCCACCTGCGCCTGGAGGGCGCCGCCGCAGGCGGCGGCGGCCTTGCCGGTCTCGGCGAGGCTGCGGGAGGCGGTGGCGCCCTCGGCCACCAGGGCCGCGGCCAGGGCGGCCAGCCCTTCCTGGCCGGCCGGATCGTCGACGCTGCCGGTCTGGAAGGCCAGTTCCAGATTCACCAGGGGCGCCGCGGAGGGCTCCTCCAGGAGCGGCAGGGCCGGGAGCTGCGCCAGCCGCGCCGCCCGGGCCTGGACGCCGGGGAACTCGGCCTTCAGCGGCTCGGGCAGGGGGCCCTGGCAGAGGGTGGTGATGATCCGGCCCTCGTCCCGGAAGGTCTCCCGGGCGACCCGGGCCAGATCGGCCGGGGTCAGGGCCTCGCGCAGCCGGGGCACCTTGTTGACGGCCTCGGGATCGCGGTCGTAGCAGGCCATGCGCGCCACCACCCCGGCCACGCTGTCGGCGGATTCCAGGCTGCGGCTGAAGGCCAGCCGGGCCTCGTTCTTGGCGGCCGCCAGGGCTTCGCCGAAGAAGGGCACGGCCAGGGCCCGGGCGCAGGCGTCCAGGATGGCGTCCCGGACCGCGGGCAGGTCCTCGACCTTGCGGACCCGGGCGGCGATGGTGAACAGCCCGGGATCCTTGCCGGCCCCGCCCCGCGCGGTGAGCTGGTCGACCTTCTGCTCCTTGACCACCAGCCGCTGATAGAGCGCGGACTGCTTGCCGAACAGCAGCTCCCCGGCCATGGCCAGGGCCACGGCGCCGTTGTCCCGGGTGCTGAACCGGGTGTGGGTGTGGAAGGCCACGGTCATCCAGGGCAGGGTGGGGGTCGGCCAGGCCACGTGGGCGTTGGCGGGGGCCGTGTGGGCGGGTTCCCGGGGCACGGCCGGCGCCTGCTGCGGGCGGCGCTTCCAGGCCCCGAAATACTTCTCGACCATCGGGAAGGCGCGGTCCGGGGTCACGTCCCCGGCCAGGATGACGGTGATGTTGTCGGGCCGGTACCAGCGCTTGAAGAATTCCAGGGAATAGGCGAACTGGTCGGGCATGGCCTCGATGTCCTTGAGGAAGCCCATGGTGGTGTGCCGGTAGGGGTGCACGGCGTAGGCGGCCTCCCGCTGGACCTCGGTCAGCTTCTGGAAGGGCTCGGAGCTGTTCTTGTTGTATTCCCCGAGCACGGCCCGGCTCTCGTCCTTGAACTCGCGCTCGGGGTACTGCAGGTGCTGGAAGCGGTCCGCCTCCAGGCGCAGCCAGGTCTCCAGGTCGGCCTTGCCGCAGAGCGTGTAGTAGCAGGTGAGGTCGTCGCTGGTGAAGGCGTTCTGGGCCGCTCCGGTCTCCTTGAGGGTCTGGTTCCAGAGGCTCTTGGAGACCGTGGGGGTGCCGCGGAACATCATGTGCTCGAAGAAATGCGCGAACCCGGACTTGCCCGGCTCGACCTCGTTGCGCGAACCGGTGGAGACCGGGATCTGCAGCGCCACCAGGCCCGGGGTGCCGGTGGGGATGACCACGATCCGCAGGCCGTTGGCCAGGGTCTTCTGATGGATCGCATAGGGGAAGGCGGGGCCGGGGGCGGGGGCGGGGGCGCCGGCGACCACGAGGGCGGGCACCAGGGCCAGGATTCGAGCGCGCATGGGAACTCCAGGGGTTTGGGTTCCAGTGTGGACCCGGCCTTATTGCATCGCAAGACGATGTTTGTTGCGACAGGCCCCATTACCTTTCGGCCGATCCCGCGCCCGTGCCGGGCCTGGGCAGCCGCAGCGGGGGCCCCCCGAAGCTGCTGCTAGACTGCCGGGCGGAGGTGGGCCATGGCCGACCGCATCGAGAAATCCGCCGTCCTGCCGGTCCCGCGCGCCCGGGTCTGGCGCGCCCTAACCGACGCCGCCGAATTCGGCGCCTGGTTCGGGGTGAAGCTGGAAGGCCCCTTCGCGGAAGGCGCCCCGGCCGGCGGCCCCATCACCAACCCCGGCTACGAGCGCATCGTCATGGACCTCAAGGTCGTCCGGATCGACCCCGAGCGTCTGTTCTCCTGGCACTGGCACCCCTATGCCGTCGAGCCGGGGGTGGACTACAGCCACGAGACCCCGACCCTGGTGACCTTCACCCTGGAGAACGCCGGCGCCGAGACCCGGCTGACGGTGGTGGAGACCGGCTTCGACAAGCTTCCCGAGGAACGCCGGGAGAAGGCCTACGCGATGAACAGCGGCGGCTGGGAATACCAGATGCGGTCGATCCAGAAGTACCTGGCCTGACCAGCTTTCTTTCATCCCTTTTCATCCCCGTTCATCCCCGTTCATCCCCGGCAAACAAAAAGCCAATGATGGTGCCAATCTGGGAGTGTCAGGTTCTTTGTGTGTGAGCGGTTTGCATCGGTGGTCTCCGGCGGGTCAAGCCTGAGGGTGATCGAAGTGCTGGGGGTAAAGGATGGCGAAGTGATTCAGGGCGTCTTTCCATCCTACG
>Ga0316219_1000234_pt1 | contig 82999 bp, 66 predicted proteins | sample TBH18003PmetaG_FD_203635 | JGI IMG/M metagenome (GOLD analysis project Ga0316219, IMG submission 203635) | Freshwater microbial communities from Trout Bog Lake, Wisconsin, USA - TBH18003P | ecosystem: Environmental > Aquatic > Freshwater > Lake > Hypolimnion/Profundal zone | place: USA...
AGGAGGTCTTCGTTCGGAGTGTCTCATACCTTCAGAGAGCGTTAGTCGCTGACGGCGTTTTCTCCCAAGGCGGCACAGGACTGCCGCACTCCACGACGCTCGCGCGACTGCAAAGCCGCTCCCCAGTTCATGCCCAACAATCACCCTCGCGCTTTGGCGAGGTTAGCTCCTCAGGATGACAAATAATATGGGCCGCTCCGGTTTCCGTGCTCGGCTTCCGGCCCGGATGGCGGAGCCTTCGGCCTTCACACGATCGTTTTACGGACTAGAGACGGGGGTGCTGTGCACAGGCTTCCATTGCAGCGACTCCCAGTATTTCCGGTCGATCGCGTACACGTCGATGGCGTCCTTGGCCAGGTCGAACCCTGGCGGCAGTACACCATAGCGGATCATCTCGCGCACGTATTCCGGGCGCGGCTTGAATCCGGGCATGTCGAACCGCTTGACCTCTTCGAGCTTTCGCTTGCCGCTCTGGCACATCGCCAGCAGCGCGCGGTAACCGGGATCGTCCGTGGAAGTGAACACCGCGCTGTCCGCGGCTGCCGGGGCGCCCGGCGGCTTGCACAAGCCATACCCGCCGGCGCTGCGCGCCAGCGGAGCCAGCACGATCAGCGATTTTTCAGGCCGCGTGAGATTGAAGACGATGTGCCGGGTTATTTTGAGGTGCGGATCGCCCATGTCCGGGCGCCAGAAGGACAGGTCGATCTCGTCAGCCATCGAGCGCGCCACCGGATGAGACTTTGTGTGACAGGAGGCGCAGCGTTCGGCGAAGACCGGTTGCGCGGCTTTCGTCTCGGGCCACTCCCGGTCGTTATTGAGCACCGGGCCATTCATCATGTATCCGCCGATGCAACCGGTTCCGAGGGCTGCGTAAGTGGCCGGGTACGGCGCACCGAGGTCGAGCCAGAGGCGAATGAGCAGCCGTTCGCGGTCGTTGAGTTGGACGCCGTGGTGCTTGCCTTCGATCTTGTCCATGAGCGGCGCGCCCCCGGTGCCGAGCGCGTGCGGCGGGTACTCGCTGCGCGCCTGGTTTCGCCCGTCGGCCAATTGATGCCAGACGGTCAGCGTGTAGTAGCTGTGGGAGAACATCGGCCCGTGGTCGCCGCTGAGGATTACCCCACCCTTGCGCTTGTCGTAGTCGTGGCAGCTCAGGCAATGCCGGTCGAGAACCGGCTGAATGTCGCGCGGAAAATCCAGCATCTCCGGCGCGTCGCGGAACGGTTCGATGACGCTCGGGGACCGTTTGGCGGCGGCGGGCGGAAGGCGCACCTGGGTGGGGGCCGCGCTGCGATTTTCGTGGCAGCCGATGCAGCCGAAGGTTTCCCCCGGCTGGACGGTCGTGAAGCTCTGCATGCGTTTCACCGAACGGCCCCCGGCGTCAAGCAGCACAAAGAAGAGGCTGCGCAGGGCGGGCGCGTCGAAATAAGCGGAACCGTCCGGCTCGACCGGCACCGTGCCCAGCACCCGCTCCAGGGTAAACGTGCCACCATAGCTTAACGGGTCCATGCCGCCGGTGAAATTGATCGGTTTTGGCAGGCTCTCGATCACCATCAGCCGCTTGATTTCCCCCGGTTTCACCCCGGCCATATTGCGCCCCTGGTAAACGTTGTTGACCAGATACTTGCCGGTGGTTTGCGTGAGGTCGGTGCGATCCGGCACGACCCGCTCCCGCTCATGCGGCACGATAGGGCGCGGCTCATGAAGCCATGCGGCGCCGAACTCTTTTGGCAGGGTGAACACCGTGGATTTGCAGCCCTTGTCATCGAGCAGCACCAGCCGATTGTGCTCGGCCGCCATGAAAGCGGTGTCGCTAAACGCCCACGGGTCGCGGAACTCGTGCGGGACCGCCGGATTATTGCAAAGCCCCTTCAAGTCGTCCGGCCCGTTTTTGACACTAAGCGTGGCGACAGCGCCCATGTGTTCCATCAGACCGTGACCGGGCGAGTTGATCAGAACGATTTTCTCGCTGCCGGGGATCGGCTTTGCGTCAATGAAAACGCCGCCCGGATGGAAGTTGCCGAAATACACCATCTGACCGGTTCCGTCCGGGTTCATGGCCCAGAGGTGGTGATAATCCACCTGCGAACGGTCCACGTATTCCCATCGGGTAAAAATGAGCCGGCCGTCCGGCAACATCCACGGCGTGTTGTCCTGTTCCAGGTTCGCCGAGAGCGGGCGCATGTTCTTTCCGTCGGCATCGCAGCGCCAGACGTTGGCCACCTGCGTGAGCCAGCAATTCACCCAGCGTTTGGCGCGGGTTGTGACGAAGGCAATACCGCCGTCGGGCAGCCAGCACGGCTCCAAATCGTCGTAGGCGGCATCGGTCAACTGGCGGAAATTGGAGCCGTCGGAGTCGATCGCGCAGAGGTGGTAGGTCTCCGTGCCTCCTTTGCGATAGGAGAAGAGAATGCGTTTGCCGTCGTAGTGGACGCAGCAATCCCGAACGCCTCCCTCCTTGTCCTCCAGCAACACCGTCATTTTGCCAGTGTGGAGGTTCAGTTTGCAGAGGCGTCCGCCATTCCGGTAGAGCGGCGAATTACGTTCATGGCTGTAGTAGCCGATATTGGCATACCAGTGTTCGCCCCGCACTTCGCGCACGGCAAAAACAACCTCCTCGACTCCTTTCATCGGTCCGTCTGCGAATTCCCGAAGCAGGTCCGGCGGGGCCGGGGCAGCCGGTTTTGCGGCGGCGGAGGGCGCGGGCGTGGCTTTAACAGCGGAGGGCGCCGCGGTTCTCGATGGCTCCGCCGCAACCGCCGTGGAGATCGCCCCGGCCAGCATGGCAAAAATGGCAATCAGGCAAAGCAGAGTGCAGGAGGATTTTCCCGTGATCGACATGATACAGGATAAACCCCGCCCTCAAGGTATAGTTGCACGCCTACGCAGGATGCGGTCCGAAATTCCGCTCGCGGGGATGACAGCGCCGACCCTATATGCCCTATATGCCCTTAAATGCATATAGGCCCGCCGCCAGTCAATACTTTCAGTTTACGTCTCGAAATCAGTGGGAGCCCGGCGGTCGCGCCAGCTTCTTGGGCTGCGGCAGTCCAAGAAGCTGGCTCGCTCCTTAGAACTTCCACCTTAGCAACTTGCCAGTTCCTTCGAGAGGAGCCTACGCTATCGGAGCCTCATCCGTGTCATGGTGCGTCTCGTACTGCGTCTCCGCATCTGCCGGCACTGAAACCGTGGCGCGAATCTCCTGAAGCCGGTCATAGAGCAGGCGGCGTTGGTAATCGCTCCAGTTTCCGTATTCCAGCATTCGTTCAAGGAACTGAGCGGCGCCCGCCGGATCGTGCAAGCGCTCGCGATAGAGTCGCACCGCATCGTTGACGGCGAGGATATCCTCGGGAACTACCTCCAACCGTTTCTCGTAAGCCTCAATGGCTCCGGCATAGTCGCCCGCGGCGACCTTGGCCAGCGCATCGGCATGCGGATGCCGCTCCTCGGTTGGCGGATCATAAAGGAACCCGCCCACCAGATCGCCGAGCAGCGGCAGAAACCACGTCGCGAGCAGAACCGCCGCGCCCGCCCCCAGCAGGATGATTCCGGCATAGCAGCTCACCAGCCTGCTGGCGTCCTGCTGCGAGGCCGCAGCCAGTGTGTAAAGATAGAAAATCCCCCCGCCCAGTGCCGCAAGGGCGATCAAACGCAAAAAGAAACGCATGACGCGCACTCTACGCCAAGGCCCCGCCGCCATTCCAGCGGAAACTTTTCTTGCACAGCCCGGATTTTCGGTTTAAAAGATCGGCCATCTCACCACTTTTTCAAGCGGGTATAGCTTAGTGGTAAAGCTCCAGCCTTCCAAGCTGGCCAGGAGGGTTCGATTCCCTCTACCCGCTCTTTTATTCATGGGCCTCCGAGGGCGTCGCTTGACTTTTAGTGACGGATTAGTGACAGTGGCTGCATGCGCAGCACTGAAGAACGCCCGCTGAATCCCGAAAAACGTGGCAAGTCCCGGAAGGAACGCTCCTTCCCCGTCGAACTCAAGCTGGGTTCGGTATCCGTGAAAATTTATCGCAACCCTCTGATCGTCAAACCGGATGAAAAGGATAGTGACAGCCGTGTCACTAACGGCGGCATGGTGAACGGCGACTCGGTTGACGGAGATTCTCCTGGCTCGCGCACCTACGATTCGTATCTGGTCGCCTACTACGAAGGAACCCGGCGGGTCCGGCTGAGGGTGAAGGATTTCGCAACCGCCCAGAGCGAGGCGAACCGCATTCTGGTCAAGCTGGCCAATGCTGACGCGAAAGCGCTGGAACTGTCCGGGGATGATCGCCGAATTTACGTGGCGGCGCTCGACTATCTCAAGGATACCGGCGTAACTTTGGACTTCGCGGCCAAGGAGTATTCGGACGCCGGGAAGATTCTTCAGGGGCGGGGAATCGTCGAGGCAGCGCACTTCTACGTGCAGCACGGGATGCTTACGTCCAAGAGCGGTACGGTTCCGGCGATTAAGCGCCAATTTCTCGCCGATCTGGAAGCGGACAACTCGTCGGAGGGATCGGGTTACCACCAGCGCGACCTGAAACAGCGCTTGGGAGTTTTCGAGAAACAGTTTTCGGGTGAAATCGCGAGCGTTACCACCGGCGCGATGAACGATTGGCTGCGCGGATTGAATTTGGCGCCGAAGACGCGGAACCACTACCGGGATGCAGCCATCAACCTGTTTCATTACGCCCAGAAGAACGGATATCTCCCACGCGCCTTGCCAACCGCCGCGGACGACACCATTCGTGTTGCCGACGAAGGCGGGGAGATCGAGATTTTCACGGTACCCGAAATGAAAAAGCTCTTGGCAAACTCGCCCAGTCACCTCATCCCTTCGCTGACAATCAAGGCGTTTTCCGGCCTGCGCTCCGAAGAAATGATCCGCATCCACTGGCACCATATCCACTTTGACAAAAAATGCGTCATCTTGACCCGCGACGTCACGAAGGGCCACAAACGACGGATCATCCCTATGCAGGACAATTTGCTGGACTGGCTCGAACCGTTTAAGAACGAGACGGGCCGGATTTGCGCCCAATGGGCTCGTTTCCCGGCTCTCTTCCGAGCGTGGGATGGCTGCGCCCAAAAACTTGGAATCGCCGCCGGCGGGAACAAATTTCGCCATTCCTACATTTCCTACCGCACCGCTCAAACCTCAAATCTGGGCAAGGTCGCGCTGGAAAGCGGCAATTCCGTGAACATTATCCAGGAGAGCTACCTGGAGTTGGTGACGGAGGCCGAGGCGAAGGAGTGGTTTTCGATTGGACCGAGATAAGCAAGAATCTTCGTCGACGCCTCACGAAAAGATTGTAGGAGGGGCAACTGACGGACTAAAACAGAAGTGCTCCAAACCAACTCGCGTCCCTTCATGTCATCACCAGAGAAGACCAAGTCCCCATGGAAATTCGGAGAAAATCTGTTGTCTCAGGATTGCAGCCCAACCGCGACGGTTAATCGACGAATCAGCTTTGCTCTCTCACGATCGAAAGTGGATCCGGCCAACGCGGTTTTCTCCGTTCCGGAAACGAATTTTGAATGCGTCATTAAGAAACAGCCACGATGAGTAATCAACAAAATCCTCAACTCCAGCCCCAGTGGGACGAGCCACTTCTTCGAACTGCCTTAAAAAAATGGAGCCCGGACGCGGTCGCGAAAGTCATTGATGTGCTGAGCGGTGGATATTCGGGTGCTGCTGCCCTCCTGATTGATGTTGAGCAGAATCGGAAAAATAGCGACTTGCTGCCCGGAGAACTCAGGAGCGGGGAATACGTTTTGAAACTCGATGTCAATCGCCCGCGCGAAGGCTCGGACGATGACGAAGCCCAGCGCCATCTGACCGCTTCCACCTGGTCCGAAGAATTCGCCGCTGAACATATCCCCCCATTAAAGCAACACTTCCATACGGACGATCGTATTGCGCTTCTATATGAAATCGCAGGGAAGGCATTTACCCGATTGACCCGTTCCGACCTTATCCCCCTTGGGCCGCTTGAAATCCGGTTGCGCCGGTTTTCAGAAAAGCTACTAGCGAATTTCAATACCAAGGCCACTGTTAACCGCGATAACACTATAAAACTGCTAATGTCTGAATGGCTCACATGGCGCATCGACCCAGCGCAGGCCCCTGTGCTCTATGGGCTTGCCGAGTCCATTGCAGGCAGCAAGCGAGCCTTCGTAAAAAGTCTGCAGATATTGGCCAATCCAATCATGTTGATTGCCGACGAGTTCGCGAAGAAACCGATGAAAGCCACCTTTCATGGAATGTTGCACGGCGACCTTCACCAAGAGAATGTCTTTTGGGATCGCCCCTCAAATAGCCAAAAGTTTTGGATTATTGATTTTGCTCTAGCAAGGTCAGGACCCCTCCTATTTGATCACGCATATTTCGAACTCTCGTTGCTTCTAAGGCATTTTGAAACTGTGGATATCGCGCGGTTTCTGTCTTTCTTGGATGCATTTAGGCACTCATCTACTGAAATGGGTGCGCGTTTCATTGCTCAACAGGACGAAGGCATCAGATCTTTAACGGAAGCCTTCCGTCAGGGGATAATTAAATGGCAGGAAAAAGAACAGGAACTCCGTGCCGACGGTGTTGCCAAGCAATGGTGCCTAGCCCGCGTCGCGGCAGGATTAAACTGGGCAAATAAGCGCATCGATGGAAAAGTTCAATTGTTGTCGTTCCACTATGCGGCTCACGCAGCCACAGAGTACCTGCAGAGATTTCATAGCTCGGAATGGGATAACTGGGCTAGAGATGTCGAAACGCCCCAAAATAATCCAAAACTCAGCGGAACTGCTGGAACCATCAATAACGAATGGCTGGACTTTTGGAGAGAGATGTCTGCGTTTTCCGAATCGGAATACTATGTTCTCATTGCTGGTCCGTTAGGCCAATCTCAATCCTTGGCGGCGTTTGGACAACTTCCTTGGTCGGCAGTAATCGATTTCGACCCAGATAGTGACACCAATGGCCTTTTGCGATACGCCCGTACAAACCTCGAAAGAAATCGCGGTTTTCATTTCTTTGGAAGGATTATCCCCTCAATAAGCCTAACTCGCGGAGTAGCTTGGATGATGGCGGGCGGGGCATCCACGTTAGGGGAGGCAGTGCCAACTGGCCTTTCTGACTGGCGTCCTTTGTATAAACAGTCCATCCGAACCCTTGCAGTAGAACTCCGCAAACAGACCGCTCCGGCAACAGTTCGAATACTAGTCATTCCTGGAACGGGCAGTTCGCATCCGCTTTTGGTTCGCGCACTTGAGGAGATTGTTGACGAACTTGGCGTCAACCGTCACGTTACTGTCGTGACAGATGGTCTTGGTTCTCAGGAATGGAAAATCTCTGAAGTCACCACGGTTCTTAATATTGCCGTCGAAGAGCTTAGTCAAAGAGTTGCTGCGGTGTTCGGTGTTGCCAGCGATCCTCAAGTAGCGATGGTTCCCGGTGTAAATGGGCCTACCGCCCTTAACCTAGAGAAAATACGCAATTTCGATCACAGCCATCCCACAGAAAATGGCTGACTAGTGAAAAAAGTGATGGACGGAGGAATTGGAACCTGCCACTCGGCAGGGTGTGAAAAAAACATCCAAGCGCCGCCGTCCATCGGCGTCGAAGTTCAGCGTTTTCCGGCAGCTTTGCAACCTCATTCCCAACCATCTCGTGCCGAAGCTGGCGCGGGAGACGGGTGTCGACAAGCTCTGCCGCACCTTCTCGGCGTGGAGCCATGTAGTCGCCATGCTCTATGCGCAGTTCACCCACTGCATCGGCCTTAACGACGCGTGCGACGCACTGCGGCTCAACAGCGGGCCGCTTTCGGCCATCCGCGGCGCAACGCCGCCGAGCCGCAACGGACTCTCTCACGCGGGCAAGGAGCGCTCGGCGATCTTCGCGCAAAAACTCTTTTGGGAGGTGCTCGGCCATCTCCAGGCGCTCTCGCCCGGTTTCGCGCGGGGACGCCGCGGCAAGGGCGTCACCCACCGTTTCCGCAGGGCCATCCACATCGTCGATTCCACCACCATCGAACTGGTGGCCTCTTGCATGGACTGGGCCAAGCACCGGCGCCGCAAGGCCGCCGCCAAGTGTCACATGCGCCTCGACTTGCAGAGTTTTCTGCCCCGGTTCGTCCTCATCGACACCGCCCGCGACGCCGACCCCAAGCGGGCCCGCGAGGTTTGCGCCGCCGTGCAGGCTGGCGAAATCGTCGTCTTCGACCGCGCCTATGTGGACTTCCCCCACCTTTACGACCTCTTGCTGCGCGGCATCTTCTGGGTCACGCGCACCAAGGAAAACCACCAGTTTAAGGTGGTCAAGCGGCGCGAAAACAAGAACCCGAAAATCCTGGCCGACGAGGAGGTGTTGGCCGCCAACGAGGGCACCCGCCAAAAATACCCCGAGCGGATGCGCCGGGTGCGCGCGCTGGTGGAAGTCGACGGCGTCGAGCGGGAGATGGAGTTTCTCACCAACAACATGGAGTGGAGCGCGCAAAGCGTGGCCGACCTCTATCGCAGCCGATGGTCGATCGAGGTGTTCTTCAAGCAAATCAAGCAAACCCTCAAGCTGGCCGATTTCCTGGGTTACAGCGCCAACGCGGTGCGCTGGCAGATATGGAGCGCGCTGCTGTGCTACCTGCTGCTGCGATACCAGGCATTCGTCTCGGGCTGGGGCAGCAGTTTCACCCGGCTCTTCACGCTCGTTCGCGCCGCGCTCTGGCAGCGTCTGGACCTGGCCGACCTGCTGCGGCGCTGCTGTGGGACAGCAGGCGGCAGCTTCCGGGCATTAGCCACGCCCGAACAGGCGTATTTCCCTAGCTTTGGCTAAATTGGCTGTGGGACAGCATCGCCGCCATCTAACTATACAAAGGAGGCACCCCTCGAATTCTTAAACCGAAAATCGCCAAACCCGCCCGCCAACCGGCTTCAAACCAAGACCAGAGTCGGAAATTCTGCGCCTATGAGACGGCACTGAATTTCGATGAAGATTTTGAGATTCTTCACTCCGCCCTTCTTTTCAACGACTTTTCCGGTGATGATGATGTTTTCTGGCGCGGCGGGCCGCCGACATGGAAGGATTTGGAATGTCGGACGCCAATTCAGCGTAATATTGATAAAGCGTTAATCTCTGAACTCCATTCCAAACTTAAAGACAACCGAACATCTAAACTGGAATTTTTCCATACGCCGGGCGCAGGAGGATCAACGGTCTCATTGGTGGCTGCGTGGGCTCTGCGCCTCCAGTATCCAACAGCCGTTCTTCGCCGCAAATCTCGCAGTACCGCTGATAGAGCAGGTTGGTTATTTCATCTCACCGGGCTACCGGTGTTGTTAATTGCCGATGGAGTGCTGAACACGACAGATGTTAGCGAATTGTTGAGTGCGCTTTCTAACGATAATGTTAGAGCCGTAATTCTTCATGTTCAGCGAGTATCTCAGGGTAACAATGATAAACTCGGGGTTTATGACCCGATGGAGGTCAGCGAGGCTCTGGTGTTCGCGCAATCTTTCGGCCATCGCACAGGAGACCACGAAAGAGCGGCCTTGCTTAAATGTGTTGGAGATCCGTTTCGCCATGAATACGAGCGCCTGCGTTCCCCGTTTTTCTTTGGACTAATTACCTATGAAAAAAGATTTACTCACCTTTCTACCTATGTAGCCAATCACCTTCAACAAACGGCTTACATCGAAAGGAAGCTGTTGGGATATTTATCTTTAATCTCCACCTTTTCCCAGCTTGCCTTGTCGTCTTCGTTGGCTCGCCGTATTATCAATTTGCAGTCAAATAATGTTAAAGCAATTGAATGCGCTGTCGGCGCAGACACTGCCCGTCTCATTGTTGAGTGGGATAAGAAAGTGAAACTTATCCACCCTCTTATCGCTGAGGAGGTGTTGGCGCAACTGGGTGGAGGGCAGGAGACATGGAGGATGGGGTTGTCCGACCTCTGTATTGATTTTGCCAGAGAGGCGATTCAGGCAGCAGGGGATTATACCACCGAACTCCAAGAGATCTTTCGAAGTATGTTCTTCGAACGGGAGAACTGGAATATTGAGGAGATTTCTGGAAATCGAGACCCGTTTTCACCGCTTTTGATGACAATTCCTAGCGATGCAGGTCGCGCCAGGCTTCTTGAAACGCTAACAGACTTGTGCCCGAATGATCCTCACTTCTGGAGTCACCGCGGTCGATTAAGCGCTTATTGTGAATCGCCGAATTACCGAGAAGCCGAGGAATATGTACTCAAAGCGATAGAATTGTCGGGGGGACGTGATCCGCTTCATCACCATGCATTAGGGATGGTACGCCGTTTTTGGATGAAGAGCAAAGTCCGAGATATCGTCGTTCAGTCCGTTGCAAAGAAGACGCCGGTAACTCCGGAGAGCCTGTTTGAGCAGGTAAAAGATATCATTAACGGCTCATTGGAGGCGTTCGCTGCAGCCCGAAAGTTAGATTCGCAGGATCCACATGGTTATGTTACAGCCGTTCAGACAATTCTGTTCCTTGTGGAAGAATTGAGTAAGACCGCTGGCCATGGCTTCAACAGTTTGTGTATTGAATCGGGTTCGGTGGGCGATTGGGTCCGAGAGCAAGTGGCAACAGCAGAGCAGTTGCTATCCCGTTTGGCAAGGGAGCGAGGGAACGACGAAAGAAGTTCCTATGAAATTACATGTCTAACTAAATTGGCTAAGCTTTACGGTTCATACGAGCTAATTAAAAGCTGGGAGGATCAGTTAGATAAGACGAGCCATCCAGAGTACATGCGCAGGGCTATTGTAAGTCTTTATTTAGCCAAGCGACAAAGGCGGTGGGCATCCATGGAACCGAAGGAATTGCGCCGCGTTGTCAAACTATGCGAAGAAAATTTGCGGAGCAATCCCACTGATGTGCGGGATCTGCGCTCCTGGTTTCAAGCGATGAGGCGGCTGCCTGAGTTTAATTATTATGAAGCCATTGAAAGATTGCAATCCTGGGTGGCATCAGGAGGAGACGCCCTGGAGGCGTTCTATTATCAATATATTCTTGACTATCTTCGCTGGACTGGAGAAGGAGACGACGCTGAAGACGTCATTGCGAAGAATATTCAAAAGTGCATTGAGTTGCGGACTGGGCAGCGCGGATTTTCGTACGAATGGCTTTCAACTAAACCAATGTGGTGTCCTATTGTTAGTGGTCCAGAGATTGGCGAGTGGGATCGGCAGCGTAATTTCTTTACCGACGTAACCCGACTAGCGTTTGCTAAAGGGACTATCGAATCGATTAAGCCGCAGGCGGGAACTATACGACTAGGCCGCGTTCTGAGGGCGTTCTTTGTTCCGCCTGCTGACATCCGCGAGGTTGGACATCTTAATGATGATGTACATTTTTATCTTGGATTTTCGTACGAAGGCTTTCGAGCGTGGGGCGTTAAACTGGGGCCAGCGCCGATATTGAGCGACAACAGTTTGATTCGAGAATCGAAGCAACCAAAAACCCCACTGAAGATTTGGGTGGGGGGCATTCCATTTGAATTCAAGGAGTCTGATATGCGAGCGCTTTTCGAACCGTTTGGCCGAGTCGATTCGGTTGAGTTGCCTCCGAGCTTTACGCAAACCGGTAACAATCGGGGGTTTGGGTTCGTTACCATGCGGTCGAAGGCAGATGCACAGATCGCAATTCAACGACTGCATGGTCAACGGAGCTTTTTCGGAAAACGGTTACAGGTACGTGAGGCCGATAGATAGACCTTGTCGTGATTTGTAAGAATTGCGTCAATGAGAGGTTCGATTAGATTCTTACGCCGCATGGTTCTGGCTGCAGGCGCTCCTGGATTTGCGTCCGTGAGATGTTTTGTGTCCCACCTCTCCCCGTGATCGCGTGGTAATCCCAAAAGACTCCGCCCTTTTCTTTTCTCCTGTGATCGGCGAATCTTATCGTTCTGCCAGTGGCCGCTTACCAACCATATTCATTTTCATTCCTCGCCGGAGCGCTCTTTCTCAGGGAGTCCGTCGCGGTGGCCGGTCTTTTGGCGAAAGGTCACTCGTGGGACGAGCTTGCGCGGGTGGCAAACGAGGAGAATCTGCTGCGTCAAAGGACCGAGGCAAGCCGTGTGCGGCTCCTGCGGGAGATTCGCCACCGGCTGCGGGAACTATCTTCAAAGGAAATCGAGTTTTTCGCCGCGGCGGGTGCGTCCGACCAACGGCAGTTGCTTTTCATGGCGCTCTGCCAGCGCTTTCGCTTCATCCGGGAGTTTGTGGATGAAGTGCTACGGACAAAGGCGCTCGCGATGGAACTCCAGCTTTATCCGACCGACTTCGCTCGGTTTTTCGACCGCAAAGGCGCTGAAGAACCCGAGATCGAACGCCTCACGGACAAGAGCAAAGCCAAGGTGAAGCAGGTCATCATTCGAATGCTCGCCGAAGCCGGGCTGATTGACTCCACCAAGGCCCAACGCCTCCAGGTAGCCATCCCAAGCCAGGCTTTGGCTCGACTGGTGGCCGAAACCGACCCGAAACGCCTGCGTTTCCTCCTTCTCCCGGACGCCAGTATCCGTCAGTATCTCTCCTGAAATGCAAAGCCGCCCCGACGAGAATCTGGATCAGACCGCTGAAGACCTTTTTAAGGTCATCAGCAGCGAGCGATTCCTGGAATGCCGCGGGCTTGGCAAGGAATTGCCCTTTTTCATCTCGGCGTACCATGCCTCTTTGGAAACGCGCGTGGCCGCAATGGCGTCTGCCCTGGCGACCCGGCTTTCCAATCAGGGCATCGCCGTTCTGCTGCTCGATCTCTACGATATCGTCGTGGAACTGCTCAAAGCGAGGGGTGTCTGGGATCGCCTCGTGGAAAAAGAAGCCTCCATTCCGAAAGACCGCTTTTTCCAAACAATGCTGAATGTGACCGAGCCGAAACAGGAAATCGCCCCCCTGATTGCCCAGAAGCTCGCGACGTCCTCATGCCGCGTCCTTCTTTTAACCGGAGTGGGGCTGGTTTACCCGTACATTCGTTCCCACCGGGTCCTGGAAAACCTCCAAAGCGTTACAAAGGGGACGCCCACAGTTCTCTTTTTCCCAGGCGACTACTCCGTGGTTGAAGGCAAAGGCTGCTATTTGAAGCTCTTTGGCACGTTACCGGATGACCGATACTATCGCGCGTTCAACATCACAGATTTCAGCGTCTGACCTCTTTTTTCCATGCCCACCTTAATCCGAGACATTTTTGAAAAGCCAGTTGACCGCCACATCGAGGGAGTCATCAAGGCCGATGACGAGAGCGACCTCCTCAATGAAGTTTCCGAATACGTGGTCACTAAGGAGATCGCCAAGCGTCTGGACGAACTTCTGGGCGCCTACCTGGCTGGGGGCACCGCCAACGGTGTCTGGATCGCCGGGTTTTTCGGCTCGGGAAAGTCGCACCTTCTCAAACTTCTCTCGCTTCTCCTGGAAAACCGGCTTCTGGGCGCGACCAAGGTCGCGGATGTCTTCCTGCCGAAGCTTGCCGAGGATCCCCTTCTGAAAGCCGATCTGGAGAAGGCGATCAAAATCCCCTCGCGGTCCATTCGTTTCAATATCGATCAAAAAGCCGACCTGATCGCCAAGGATCAGATGGACGCGCTGCTGGCGGTGTTCGTTAAAGTCTTCAATGAGCTTCGCGGTTACTACCCGAAACAGGGTTACATCGCCGAGTTCGAGGCGGAACTCGATGCCCGCGGGCTTTTTGACAGCTTTAAGGAAGCCTACCGTACGGAAGCCGGCGGGACCCCTTGGGAGTCGGATCGGGACGTCGTCCACACGCTGGAAAACGAGAGGTTTGCTCGCGCTTACGCGAAGGCATCCGGAACAGCCTATTCCGAGGCACTCCAGATTCTCGACCGCAAGCAATCGAGCTACAAGGTGTCCATCGAGTCTTTCGTGGACACAGTTCACGGTTGGTTGCAGCGCCAGCCTCAAGGCACCCGTCTCAATTTCTTCGTGGACGAAGTGGGCCAGTTTGTCGCCCCCAACTCGAAGTTGATGCTCAATCTGCAAACACTCGTCGAAACGCTGGCCACCAAGTGCCAGGGACGGGCATGGCTTTTTGTCACATCCCAGGGCGATCTTGCCACCGTGCTTGGGGAGTTGAATACCAAGGAAGGCGAGGATTTCACCAAGATTCAGGGCCGGTTCAAGACGCTGCTGAATTTGACGAGCCAGGATGTCGCGGAGGTGATCTGCCATCGGTTGCTCGCCAAGAAACCGGCGGAATCAGCCGTGTTTTCCACCCTGTATGCTTCGGATAAGGATAATCTCAAGACCCTCTTCCTCTTCGGCGACGGCACCCGCAGCTACTGCGGATTCAAGGATGAAGAAGGCTTCCGGAACTTCTACCCCTTCCATCCCTACCAGTTTGAGCTTCTCCAGGAGTCGCTGATCGCTCTTTCCAAGCACAATTTCTTCACGGGGCGGCAGCGTTCTATCGGTGAGCGTTCCATGCTTGGGATTCTCCAGGACGTGGCGAAGTCAGTCGCGGGGGAGCCCGTCGGCGCCCTCGCAACGTTCGACCGCATGTTTGAGGGAATCCGTAGCGCCCTCCGCGGTGACTTGCAGACCTCCATCCAGACGGCGGAGCGCAACCTGGGCGGACCGGGGAATCTGGCGGTTCGTCTCCTGAAGGCGCTTTTCCTGGTAAAGTTCGTCACCTCCTTTAAGGCGACGCCCCGCAACTGCGCCATTCTGCTCATCGACCGGCTGGACATCGACATCATGGCGCACGGGCAGGCCGTCCAGCAGGCGCTCAATCAACTCGAACACGACACCTACATTCAGCGCAACGGCGAGGCTTACGAGTTTCTCACCGACGACGAAAAAGACATTGAGACGGAAATCAAGCACACGGATGTGAACGATAGCGACATCGCTGCACTGCTGGGCGATATCGTGTTTGACGACATCCTTCAGGACTCGAAGCTCCGCTACGAAGACAACAAGCAGGACTATCCCTTCACCCGAAAACTCGACGGGCATGTTTTCCGAAAACGCGAATACGACCTCTGCATTCACGTGGCCTCGCCTTTCCACGAAAACTTCGGCGATCCGATTTCCCTCGTTTCGCAGTCCTTGGGCAAGTCGGAGTTGCTGGTCATCCTCCCGGACGACCCGCGGCTCATGACCGATCTCAAGCTGCACAAGCAGACTGAGAAATACGTCCAGCAGAATCTCTCGCCTTCGTTACCGGAGAGTCGCCGCCGCATCCTGACCGGCAAGGCCCAGCAAAATGGGGACCGCCGCCGCGCTCTTTTCGACCGCCTCAAGGATTTGCTCTGCCGAGCGCGTCTGGTGCTCAACGGGAACGATCTCACCCACGCATCCACCGATCCCCGGACCCGTTTCGCCAAAGCCTTCCAGGATCTCGTGCGGAACGCCTTCCGCTCTCTCAAGATGCTGCGGAAGAACTTCTCCGAGTCCGATCTCCGGGAAGTGCTCTCCACCTCTGCCGACGATTTCTTCAAGCACGACGATGGAACCATGGGCGAAGCCGAGGGGGAAATCATTTTGAAGCTTCAGGGCGCGCGCAATCGCGGGGAGCGGGTCTCCGTGGTCGATCTCATCAACGCATTCGAGAAGAAACCTTACGGCTGGCCGCAGATCGGCACCCAATGTCTCATCGCGCGGTTGTTCATGCGCGGAAAAGCGGAGTTGCGCAGCGGTGGTAACCTTCTCAATTCCGTCGAGGCGCTGGAAGCACTCTCCAATAACCGGAATTTCGCTTCGACCATCGTCACGTTGCAGGAGCAGTTCGATTCGGCGGCGGTAACGCGGCTGAAGAACTTCCACCGCGAGTTTTTCGATGTCGCCAATCAGGGCAATGAGGCGAAAGAGGCGGCGCAACAGTTCCAGGAGAGGCTCCGAGCCGAAGCCGCGGAGTTGGAAAAACTCGCGTCGCACGCGGGGACGTATCCCTTTCTGGAAAAGGTCACCCCCGTCGCCGCAGAACTCCGGGCGCTTGCGGATCGCGAGTGGTCCCATTGCCTCAAAAACCTGGGCGATTTTGCTGAAAAACTACTCGATGCCAAAGAAGCGACGATTGACCCGCTCAAGCAGTTCTACAACGGTCCCAAACGAGCCATTTATGACGACATCCGCAAATTCGTGCGCGACGAAGCGCCCAACTTCGCCGACGTGGCCGGAGACGACGCCACCGAACTGAGCGAGACGCTCGGAACCGAGGCCCCCTACAAGGGGAACACATTGCAACAGGCAAAAGCGAAGCTCGATGCGCTCCGCACCAAGGTCAGCGAAGTAATCGATGCCGCGCGCACCGGCGCTGTCGCGAAGGTGGAGCAGGCGCGGGCGAGCGTTGAATCCACGCCCGAATTCGCCGGACTGGCTGCTGCCGAAAAAGCGGCGGTGCTCGCGCCGTTTGAGACGGCGGCAAACCAATTGAAGTCGGAGCGCCTCGCGCCTGTCATTCGCCAGGTCGCCGATCGCGCCGCCCGCGAGATTCTGCCGCAGCAACTGCAAAAGATCGCCGCGATTACCGCCAGCAAGCAACCGCCAGCGCCCGGTACCCCGGAAAAGCCGAAGCCTGTGGAATACGTTTCGGCCAGCGCTATCACCGTGCCGTTCGGGAAAGCGGTGATCGAATCTGCTGCGGATCTCGACGCGTATGTTGACGCCTTGAAGGCCGCTTATTCGGAAGAACTGAAGAATAACCGGCGGATCACCCTGTAAAAGAGAGCACTCGCGATGGACACGCCCCGCACTTTCACCAATGCCGACGATGCGAAACTGATCGAACTGATTCATGCGGCGCGCCAGCGGCTTGTTTTTGCGGCACCGGGGGTGTCCAAACCGGTGAGCGAAGCGCTTGTGAAAGTTCTTGGGTCAGTGTCCGCACCACCCCAGTGCGTGGTGATCTTGGATGTTGACCCGGAGGTGTGCCGCCTCGGCTATGGGACCATTGAGGGACTGAAAGCGGTGCAATGCGCGCTCGAAGCACGCCAGTTACGACTCCAGAGCGCCGAGGGCCTTCGCGTGGGGTTGCTCATCAGCGACGATCAAACGCTTATTTTCAGCCCGACGCCGTTGCTCATTGAAGCCGGTTCCACCGCCCCCACGAAGCCGAACGCGATTCTCCTTCAGCCGAATCCGGTCGAAACCCTGGCTGCGGCTTGCGGGGCGGGCACGAGCGACGAGGCAATGATTCGGTTGGAAGTCGGTAAAGAGTTTGTGAACGAAGCGGCGATTGCGAAGGTCCAACTCGACCTGAACGAGAACCCGCCGAAGCAGTTCAACCTGGCGCGGCTGGAGCGGGTCTTTAATTACCGGCTGGAGTTCGTCGAGTTTTCTGTGGAGCACTACAAGCTTAACACCCGCTCTGTTCCGCTCAGCCCGGAGATTCTCGGTCTCGCAGAACCCGGATTACAGGAGCGCTTCCGGAACACCTTCCGCGTTTTTGAAGCGGGCGCTCCCTTCCGGTTCGAAATTCCTGACCCTGCGAGTTCCGAGCAAACCATGGAATTGACTGAAAAATGGCTGAGCGACCGGGCCGAGGAACTACGTAAAGAATATTTCATTCCGCTGGGCTCCTCCAGCTACGGGAACCTGATCCAGAAACGCCTCAAGCCCGAGTTCGAAGCGCACGTTGAGGTCCTCAAAGAAATCGTCAAAGTGTATGCGGCGAAGGTGCGCACGACGATAGGCACGAAAATCCGCGAGACGCGCGCGAATCTGATCGCCGCTTTGCTGCCGCGTGTAAAATCAGCACCGCCGAAAAGCTGGCTGCGGCGCTCGGTGGACGGGAACCTCTCCGAAAGGGAACTCCGCACACGACTGGAGCAGGAAATTGATCGCGCCTTCGAAAAGGTCGAGGAAACCTTCAGCCCAACAGTAACCTGCGTCTTCAAAGGGGTAAACTACGAGACCATCACGAAGGATCCCCATTTCCGGGAAAAAATCGAAGCTTACTTCGGCGCCGAGGAAGCGCGTAAACTTCTCGACGAACACGACTCGGCTCGCGGTCAGCGACCGTCTCAGGCACCCGCGCGCTAACTATTTCCATGAACACCTCCGCCCTCAAGACCTTCGCCCAAGAAGCCCGCAAGAAACTTCGGCAGCAAATCGGTACGCGGCTGGACTACTGGCTCCAATCGGATTCCGCCGAGCATCGGCAGTTTGCCCCGCAGATTAAGGAATTACAAAGCGCCCTAGAAAAGGAAGGGCGCGAGGTGCTGATCGAGCGCGTTGCCTACACCTGGTTCAACCGCCTCGCCGCGCTCCGGTTTATGGACGCCAACGGGTACCACCCGTTCGGCGTACGGGTGGTGACACCGGCCACGGAGCAGCAAACCATGCCCGAGTTGCTCCAGCAGGCCCGCGCCGAGGTGCTCGACGAAGGGTTGCGCGCGGAGTTGCCGACGCCGGAGACCTACGACCTTCTCATTGCCGGGCGGATGCCCATCGAGAACCCGGAGGCCGAAGCCTACCGGCTCCTGCTCTTTGCCGTGAGCCATTATTACCACCGGCTCATGCCCTTTCTCTTCGAGAAGCTAGGCGACGCCACGGAACTGCTCCTCCCCGGCGACCTCCTTACCGAGCAATCCATTCTCGCCGACTTTCGCGAGTCCCTCTCCGACGACGACTGCCGCGAGGTCGAGGTCATCGGCTGGCTCTACCAGTTCTATATTTCCGAAAAAAAGGCCGAAGTAGACGCGCGAAAAACGGCAGTTCCCAAGGAAGACATTCCCGCCGTCACCCAGCTTTTCACTCCGCACTGGATCGTTCGCTACCTCGTCGAAAATTCTCTCGGACGCCTCTGGCTGCTGAACCGGCCTTATTCTGGGCTGCGCGAGCACATGCCCTATTATATTGAGAACGAACCGGAAACGGATTTCCTAAAGATCGGGAAACCGGAGGAAATCCGCCTTGTTGATCCCGCGTGTGGCAGCGGGCACATGCTCACCTACGCGTTCGATCTCCTCTATCGAATTTACGCCGACGAGGGCTACGACGCACCGGAAATTCCCAGTTTGATTTTGCAACACAATCTTTACGGGCTCGAAATCTGCGACCGCGCCGCCGCACTCGCCGCATTTGCCCTTTGCATGAAGGCACGTAGTTGCGACAAACGCTTCTTCCGCCGGTTGGCGGGTGACGGAGTCGACGTCCCGCGTCCGAAAATCATCGAGTTGCAGGACGTGCATTTCCTAGAAAACGAATTGCGCGATTACATCCGGGCGCTCGGGCTGGGCGACCTCTTCAATCAGCCAATGCTCAAGCTGCTGTACCAATTCGAGGAGGCGAAGAACTTCGGCTCGCTGATCCAGCCCTGCGTCGTGGAGCGCACTATCGCCTTCGCCAAACGAGTCATTGAGGCGAAGGATCTCGCTGGTCAGCTATTTCTGCGTGGGACCCACGTGAAAGTCTTACGCGTTCTCCAACAAGCTGAGGCGCTCGCTCAAACATATCACTGCGCCATAGCAAATCCGCCTTATATGGGAAGTGGAAGCATTAACACAACCCTGAAACTTTTGGCTGAGCAGCATTACAAGGATGAGTTGGAAGATATTTACTGCATGTTCTTAACAAGGCTCGCCAAGTTCACTTCGACGGGCGGCGTCGGTGTTTTCGTAGCAATGCAGAGTTGGATGTTTGGCGATCGATTCAAGAAGTTCAGGGCTGCATTTGTTCAACAAAACCACTTGCTAACATTGGCGCAATTTGGCGCACATGCATTTGATACAATCAGTGGCGAAATAGTTCAGACTGCCGCAGCTAGTTTCCAAAGGCAACCAGCAGGAGATCGGTCCACAATATTTGACCGTTTAGTCAATGGGGCCAACGAAGAGGAAAAGCGAACGGCACTTCTCCTGGGCTCCAATCGAATTCGAATCGCGTGCAACCAATTTTCCGCTGTTCAGGATGCGCCGCTGGTATATTGGCTTAGCCCGCACATTCTCGCTTTGTTTGAATCCAAGCCCGCGCTGAGCGAAAGCGCTACAACTCGTAAAGGAATGGTCACGGCTGGCAATGAAAAATATGTCCGCTTTTGGCACGAGGTATCACGAACGAGAACCTGTTTGAACGCTCGTAATCGAGGGGAGGCGAAACATAGCGAAAAAAAATGGTTTCCCTACGTCAAAGGAGGGGCTTTTCGAAAATGGGCTGGAAACCACAACAATGTCGTAGATTGGCTTCATGATGGCCACTCGATGCGAACAGCATTACATCATAGTGGCAGGCGGTTGGCTGGCTCCAATTTCAACCTGGAATTCATTTTTAACGAAGGGATCACATGGAGCAATGTAAGTTCAAGCTCATTTGGCTGCCGCTTTCAGCCCGCAGGTAGTCTCTTCGATCAGAAGGGCTCCATGCTTTTCGCGACTGAGGATGCAAGTCTTCACATTCATTTGTTAGGGTATCTTAATAGCGTGATTGCGACTACTGCTATGGCCGCATTGTGCCCCACGTTGGACGTCAATTCCGGAAGCATTTCCAAGCTGCCATTTGATCCAACATTTGAGCTTAATCTACAGCCAGTCAAAGATGCAGTAGCAATCGCACGCGCCGATTGGGACTGTTTCGAGACCTCGTGGGATTTTTGCAATCAGTCGTTACTCCGTCCTAGGCTGAAGGGCCAGACACTGGAGGCGAGTTGGCGCAATTGGGAGGCGCAGAGCACCGCCGACATCCGCAGGATGCGGGAATTGGAGACGGAAAACAACCGACTCTTCATCGCCGCCTACGGCCTCGAAGGCGAATTGCAGCCCGAAGTGCCCGAGGAGCAAATAACCCTCGCCCGCGCCGACGCTAGGAAGGACGCCGCCGCGCTCGTCTCCTACGCGGTTGGGTGCATGATGGGTCGCTACTCACTCGACCAGACCGGACTCATCCTCGCCGATGCCGGCGCTATTGTGCAGGATTACCTCGCCAAGGTGCCGCACCCCACGTTTGCGCCTGACGCCGACGGCATCCTCCCCGTGCTCAACGGCGAGTGGTTCCCGGACGATGTGGTGGCGCGCATGACGGAGTTCCTTCGCGTGGTCTGGGGGCAGGAGTGCGAACGGGAGAACGTCCTCTGGCTGGAAAACGCCCTGGGCAAGCTCGACAAGAAGACGGGAAAGACAAAACCCACCGATTTGCGAACTTACTTCGTGCGCGACTTTTACGCGAACCATCTGAGCAACGAGCGCGCCTACGGCTACAAGAAGCGCCCCATTTACTGGCTCATCTCCAGCCCCGAAGGGAGTTTCCAGGCGCTGCTCTACATGCACCGGTACACCCGCGACACGGTGAACGTGCTGTTGCAGGATTACCTCCGCGCCTTCATTCACAAACTGGAGGAAAAGGACCGCCACCTCACCGCCGTCACCATCAACGAAGCCGCCCGCCCCAGCGAGCGCACCGCGGCAACGAAGGACCTGGGCAAAATCCAAAAAATGCTCAAGGAGTTGCAGAACTGGGAGCGCGACGTGGTCCTGCCCCTCGCCCAGCAACGAATCGAAATCGACCTCGACGACGGCGTGAAGGTCAACTACCTGAAATTCCCCGGCCTCCTGGCAAAGATTTCAGGGCTGGAAAAAAAGGAGGACGAATAAACAATGTGGTCTGACAACGAAACGACGGATGACCTTTTTGGCTTTCGGGTCCACGCCGACCTTATCCGCGAACTCATTATGGATCCGTCGGTATTGCCGGCAACCATTGGCGTGTTTGGCGACTGGGGCGGAGGGAAATCAAGCATCATGCAGATGCTCAGGGACGATTTTGAGAAAATGTCCGACGGGGAGGGCGAGGAAGCCGCTCGTTACACAGGGGTGGCGGTCCTCTATTTCAATGGTTGGCTGTTCGAGGGTTATGATGACGCCAAGGCTGCGTTGCTGAGTTCAATCCTGACCGAATTACGGGATCACAAGCGGTTCGGCGAGAAGCTGAAGGACCGGGCCACTTCCCTGCTCAAGCGCGTGGATTGGATGCGCGGAGCACGCATGCTTTTCGCCGGGGCTGTTACCGGGGCAATAAAGGCAGCTTCTGGCGCGGCGGCACATGAAGCGATCCTGTCCGCATTGGCCACCGGCGCATTGGCAGGGGTGAAGGAGACTGCACCCAAAGCAGCGAAAGAGTCTCTCGAAAAGAAAGCTGAGGTGAAAGGCGACGCAGAGAAGAAAGCCGAAACGAAGCCCGATGAAGCGCTGTCAGATATTCGCAAGTTTCGTAACGACTTTGCGGAGATGCTCGCGAAGAGCGATATCAAGACCCTGGTCGTTTTGATCGACGATTTGGATCGCTGCTCCCCAGAGCGAATCATCGAGAACTTGGAGGCGATCAAACTCTTTCTGAATGTACCGAATACAGCCTTCGTGATCGGTGCAGACCGCCGCATTATTCGGCAGGCGGTTGTATGGCGTTATCGCGATTCTCTCAAGACGGACGATGGCCAGGCGGATCCTTCGGAGCGTTTGGTGGACGATTATTTGGAGAAACTCATCCAGATTCCCTATCGACTCCCGCGTCTTTCGCCTTCCGAGATCGAAACCTACCTGACGCTCCTGTTCTGCAAGCGCCATCTGGACTCGACACTGTACAGCCTGGTTTGCGAGGAATCCCGCAAGCAGCGAACCGAAGATCGCTACCGTGCATTCGGCCAGACCGCTGCGCTGGAAGCACTCAAAGATTCTGAGCTTCCACCCAAGCTTTCCGAAGCGTTACGGATTGGAGCGGGGATCGCTTCCCAGATCACGGATGTGCTTCAGGGGAATCCACGCCAAGTGAAACGATTTCTGAACGCATTCTTTCTCCGGCGGAAGTTAGCCGATGTCGCCAAACTTGACGAGGTGAAGGACGAAGTTTTGGTGAAATTGATGCTTCTGGAATATGCAAAGCCGAAATTGTTTGAAAAGTTGTTCGGCAGCATGGATGGGAACACCGGTCTTGCTGGAATACTTGCTGGTTTGGAGCCGAAAACCGATGACACAAACGCGGCTTTCACGCCCATCGCCAAAGAGTCCGGGGCAGAATGGGAGCCCATGACCCGCTGGCTCGCCATGGCACCAGCATTGGCAAACATCGATTTGCGTGACTACATGTGGGTTACCCGCGACAGGCTCGGTTCCACAATGAGCGGGATGACGATGGTTCCGCCCGTCGTCCGTACAGTTCTGAAACAGGTATTGAGCCAGATGGGAGACGTTGCGGGGCGTAAAGCAATTCATGATCTTCAGCCCACGGAACGCTCCATTCTGGGACAACAGCTTATTTCGCATGTGCAACGGAAGCCGGACGAGATGAAAGCATTCCAAGCATTGATGGAAATTGCTGAACTCGATCCACAAGTCGCTGAGGAGTTTAAGGCGGTGGTGAATCGGATTCCCAAAGCGGATATTTCCCCGGCTCTCGCCATTCACATTGCCACCGTCGCCCGCCAACACAGTATTTTTGGAAAGGTCTGTCAGCAGATCGTCGCGGAAAACAAGGATGGAACAACACCGTTTGCAAAAGCTCTGAAACAGAAACCGAGATAGATATGGGCACATCGACAAATTACGCCGGTTCGCCGAATTGGGGGGCGGCGAAAAGCGAAGCCACCCGAGCCGGGGGTGAAGGCCACGTCACGGATCAAAAGGCTGCGTCGATTGTCAGCGCTTTTGTCGGTGAAATGGTGCAGGCCCCGCAGTTGGGATTTGGTACACCTCTTGCCTCAACTCCGGGTGGACGGGCCAGTTCCGGACTAGGTGGTGGTGGTGGTGGTGGTGGTGGAACGCACCGGATCGGTGGCTCTGCAAGGGCAATTGCGCGCGGGATCGCTTCGTTTCTGGCTGATGTCGGGATGAAAGGATTCCGCGAGGCTCTCGCAGAACGAGGACTAACCGACATTTCAGGAAAGAGTCCCGATGAAATAGCGTTGGCGCTGGCTGACGTTCTTGGCGGTCCGTCGAGCCTGATTGAGCAAACTGCTCTCCGTGATGCGTTGATGGCCCTTATGCTCGCATGGTCGGAGGGAGTCAAGGGATTGGACGGACTTGCCGCATCGGTAGCTGCTGCCGCTCAGAATATTGAGACCACATTGCATCAGTTCTTCGGCCATTACATTTTCGAAGTATTCAAAACCGTAGGCTATCAGGGTGTTCTCGCGAAGCACGGGTTTGAGAAAGCAGAAAGGATGGTGGGTCAAATCCGGGATTTTATCGATGCTAAAATCTCGTGCATGGAGGCATCTCGCCCCCTTTCATCTGTGGATTGGAATGGTGCTGCTGGCGCCACACTCGTGAATGAAGTCGTTAATGATATCACTGAGGTTTTCGGAGAGGCAAAACCATGAAACGAGAAATCACCGTCTCAATAGCGCCGGAATCCGACGAAAAGAAGGAAACGGCCAAGCTTTCACTTCACTTTGATGAGCAGCCTGCGGACGTCGTTCTCGACATCAACGGTTCCGCATTGCTTAAAGTATCGCGAGCAATCCCAGACCTCGCTCAGGACTTTCTTTGCATCGCGTCCTGCATTTACGCCGCAGATAAGGCAATCGCGCGAAATACGGAGGAGGACAACTGGACCAGGCACCTGGCGATCGAGATACCGGTGGAACATCCGGACACTTGGGCCGACGTCGCGGATGATTTGTCGGATTGTATTGGATTTCTGACCGGCGACCGTTGGGAGATTGCGTTCAGACACGGAGAAAAGCGCCTGATTCAGAAGAAACCGAGAAAGAGGCGTGTTCCATATCGGCGCCCCGCTGGTTCGGCAGTCTGCCTTTTCTCCGGTGGACTGGATTCGTTCATTGGTGCTGTGGATTGGCTCTGCGATAACCCAGGCCAGCAGCTACTCTTGGTCGGGCACTATGATCGGCACGTTTCCGGGCCAGGGGCAGATCAACGAGCGCTGCGAGACGTCTGCCGACAGAAATTCGGTAACCGGTTTGAACTGGCCCAGACCCAAGTGGGATTGTCATCCGGGGGCGTCGACACGAACTTCCGTAGCCGTTCGCTACTCTTTCTCGCCCTTGGTTGTTACTTTGCCGAGATTCTCGGGGAAGATGCGCCTGTTCTGATCCCGGAAAACGGCCCCATTGCCTTGAACTTTCCTCTTACCGCGGCACGACGTGGATCATGCAGCACGAGAACGGTTCATCCTCATTTTGTTGGGAGTTTGAGGCGAATTCTGGAGAGAGTGCGCATCCTGAACCAAATTCAGAATCCCTACGAATTCAAAACTAAAGGCGAAATGGTCGAGGAGTGCCGAGACCAGGAGTTTCTAAGCACGGCTTACGCATTGACCCGTTCATGCGCAAAAGCGAATCACCGAGAGAATTGGTCCAATCGGAGAGCGCGCTCCTGCGGGGTTTGCATTCCATGCCTCTTTCGCCGGGCGTCGTTCCACAGTAGCGGATGGGACGACGAGGCTTACGGGGGCCGTGTCGAGGACATCAATTCCTTCGTGGGCGCACCGGGTGACGTTTTGGCCCTTGTTTCCTTTCTCCGAAGGAATCCCTCTGACCGAGAAATTGCATCGGGTCTACTTGGAAACGGAAACGTCCCGTTAGATCGGCTTCCGCTGTATGTCGATCTGATAAAACGAATGCGCATGGAGGTTTTAGCGTGGTTACGCTCGAAAGGTTCCGCGTATCTGAAGAACGAGGTGCGGGCATGCTGATCGACGCCCATTGCCACATCGACCAGTTTCCAACGCCGGAAGAAGTGGTTCGAGATTGTGAGAAGAATACGCTTCGGGTGGTGGCCGTCACCAATCTCCCCTCTCATTTCGCAGTGGCGGCAGATCGGTTGCGCGGGCACCATCTTATATCCGCAGCGTTGGGGATGCATCCTCTGGCGGCAAGCGACGGTGTCCGGGAACTGGCCGCCTTTAAGCGGATGGCGCCCAACGCTGATTACATCGGCGAAATCGGCCTCGATTTTTCCCGACAAGGGATAGCGACGAAAAGCATTCAGATGCGGGTGTTTGAGGAAATCCTTCGTTCGATCACTGATCGTCCACGATTCATAACGCTGCACAGCCGCGGGGCAGAAAGCGCGGTATTGGAAGCGCTGGGTCGGCACAACATCCGCGGAGCGGTCTTTCACTGGTTTACGGGCTCCGACAAGACTTTCAACGATGTCCTGGAAAACGGTCATTACTTCTCCGTAAACGTGGCGTCGCTCGCCACAGCAAATGGAAAGCGGACGATCCTGGGTGCTCCTAAAGAGGCGATCTTGGTCGAAAGCGATGGCCCCTTCGCCAAGATCAAAAGCAAACCGGCTCAGCCAGGCGACGTGGCGGCAGTCTATAGCGCCCTCGCCACTCAATGGGGAGTCAGTTTCGAAGCGGCGGTGGGGTTGGTCGAGAACAACTTCCGTCGCATCGCAAGCCTCATCGCTCGATAGCTGTGTCTCTTTTCTGCGTAATTTACCATCGCCAGATGTCCGGAAAACCCGGATGGATCGGTAGCGTTTCGCGAATTACGAAACCCTTGGTAGAATCAAGCAACAGCCGAGATTTTGTCACGATTCGAATGAAAAGAGTTGCTTCCTGTTGGCTTAAATCTTAACGAGGTGTGAGTTTTTCACAGTTTTATGCTTCTCTCCTTCTCCGTCGCCAATTTTCGCTCATTCCGTGAAGAGCAAACGCTTTCCCTGGTAGCCAGCCCGCGCCAACCGGATCACCCCGACCATCTCGGGGCGATTCCGGATGACGAAAATCGGGTTTTGCCCGTCGCCGTGATCTACGGCGCCAACGGAGCCGGAAAATCGAATCTCGTGCGCGCCATCGCGTTTCTGGAGGGGCTGGTCGTTCGGGGTACGGAACCCAAGAAGGCGATTGCCCGCCGCCCCTTTCTGCTGGACGCCACAAGCGCCGGACAGCCCACGGAGTTCAAAATCCAGTTTATTGAGGAGGGACGGGTTTACGTGCTGGGCCTTAAAATCTCGGATCGCGCCGTTTTGGAAGAATGGCTTTCCATTGTCCGGAATGGCCGTGAGATTCCCGTCTATGAGCGGGTGACGCGGGAAGACGGACAGGTGGTGGTTGAAGCCGGTTCGGTCCTCTCGGAAGATTCCTGGGGAAATCATGCAAAAGTCAAAGCCTACACCAAGGTTTTCGCGTTGCCGAACCAACTGTTCCTGCACGCCGTGAGCAACAGTGTTCAGGAACAGGAGCAAGGGCCGGTGATTGCAGGGGCGCTTCGTTGGTTTGGCAGTCGGTTGCAGATCATCCACCCCTCAATGCCGTTCAGCGTTCTCGCGGATCTCGTGGCGCAAGACCCTACTTTTACGGAATTCGCAGGCGATTTTCTTCGGCAGATCGCGACCGGGGTGGATCGGCTGAAGGTGACCACCGCAGAGGTCGATGAAAAAATGCTGGGGGCGTTTGGCGATGGCATGAGCAAGCTGATCGCGGATCTGCCCCTGGGTGAAACCACGGTTTTTGCCGGAGCCGACGGAACGCAGTTCATTGTGGAGAAGGCGGAGGGCACGAAAGTTCTCCTTCGTACGGTGCATTCCGAGCATCTCACTGCGGACGGCGCGCGGGTTACCCTTCCGTTTGCCGAGGAATCCGACGGCACCCAGCGAATTACGAATTTATTGCCGGCGCTTCATTCCGTCCGAAAGGAACCGGCGGTGTACGTGATCGACGAGATCGATCGGAGCTTGCACCCGTTGCTCGCCAAAGGGTTTGTGCGCGCCTTTCTCGCCGCCTGCGCGACCAAGGGGGGCCAACTGATCTTCACTACGCACGAGATCGCGTTTCTGGATCTGGATTTACTGCGGCGGGATGAGATATGGTTTACCGATAAGAAGCGGGCCGAAGGCAGCACCGAGTTGTATTCGTTGTCCGATTACAAAGTCCGCACTGACATGAAGATCGATAAAGCCTACCTCCAAGGGCGTTTTGAGGCCATCCCGCCGATTGAGGCGGAGTTGCCGGGGTGGGTTGTCGACATTATTCAGGAACTGCGTCCGAAGAACGCGACCGAAGAGGAGCCATCCGCGTGAGCCTGATTCAGAGGAAGGCAATCAGCATTGGCAGAGCGGAACGAGACCAAAGGGATGATCGTTTCTTTTTGGTCGCAACCGAGGACAGCGATGCGCCCAAACAGTATTTTGAGGCGCTGACGCTTCCGCGGGTCAAGGTGTTGGTGTTGCCCACCCCCAAGGGATCGGGGCTCTCCTCGCCGGCGCATGTCGTTGACCGGTTGAAGGATGCCTTCGATCAGGTGCGCAGGAGGGGACAGGTCCAACCGGGCGACGAGTTTTGGGTGCTGCTCGATACCGACCGCCGTGTCCAGGGCACGCACACGAGAGGGACCGCAGGAGCGCTGAAGATAGCGTCTCACGTCGATTTCGAAGTGGCGTTTAGCAACCCCAGTTTTGAACTTTGGCTGCTGCTTCACCACGTCGACGTGGCGCCTGGAACAGTTTTTTCCAGGGCGGAAGACGTGGAGGCCGAATTGGGGCGGGTCTTGGGTTCCTACAACAAGACGGCTATTGGCGCGGGCGTCTACCCCCTATCCAGAGTTCCGGAAGCGATCCGGCGAGCGAGGGCACTGGAATCGTCCCCAGATGATCCGGTGGGAGCGTGGCCGACGACAGCAGGAACTCGCATCTACCGTCTTTTGGAGCGGGCACTCCAAGGAAGAAGATCGGAATGAGCACAGAAAAAATTCAGAGCGCCCTGGAGAAGTCGTTCGCGCGGCAGCGCGTGGTGTTTTGGTACGACGAGGATGCCGAGTGGTGGCCGGAATTCGATTCAGTGTTCCTTGCCGATGTGGAGAAGATCACGGTGACGAACAACGAGTTCGCCGTGAAGCACCGCATCGCGCGCGAGATGCCGCGGCGGAAGTTCCTGCTCTATTTCCGAGGGAAGCGTCAACCGGAAGACACGGCCAACTGGCTGCTCGATCAACTGCTTGCCAACGGTCCCGCGTTTTCCCCGGACCGCGCCTCTCTTGCGCTCATCGACGCCGGATTGCCACCGGAGTTCAAGCCGCTTACGGCCAGACACCTGGAGTTTTTTGGGAGCGCCGACCGGCTTGCACGACTCAAAGAATGGCAAACGCCGGACGACACTGAGCGCAGCCTGCGCCTGAAGATGGTCGCGGTGATCTGCAAGACGGAGCCTGCCGTTGAGAACGTTCTCCTGGCCCTGCTATCCGACATGGCTAGGGAGAAAGGCGACCGCTGGAAGCAGATCGAAAAATACGATCTTGCCGAAATGTGGTGGCAGGAACTCAGCGACCACTTCGGTTATCTGGCCTCGGCGCCGACAATGCTGGATTTCGTGCTGAGCCTGTTCCGAGCCGCGGCTCCGGTGGGTGGGACCTCAAATCTGGACACCCGGCAGTCGCTCGTCTTTTTCAACCGGTGGAAGGACAGCCAGGAATACAGGGATACGTTTTCCATGATGTCCGACCGCGCGGCGCAGATGCTTAACGTGAGCGCCACGCTCAATCAAATCGAGGATGCGCGCCCTTTGTTTGAAAACGACACTTACCGGCTCATTGACCTTCGGATTCTCGCGGATCTCCGGAACGCTCTTGTCCACGGGGCGCTCTCTCCCGATGAAATCCGGCAGCGCGCGGAAAAGCGGGAGCGCCTTTACTGGGCGCGGCACGATACCGGAATTCAGTCGCTTTATCGCGCGATAGCCATGGCCGCCGAATTTGTCGAGGCGCTTCCAAAGCTGGACCTGTCCATCGAATCGTTCGATGCGGGGCTGGAGAAGTATGCGACCACGTGGTGGCGGGTGGATCAAATCTACCGGAAATTCATTTTCCATTACGCGGAATCCGGGCAGACGGCGCTTCTGGAGCAATTGGCCGAGCGGATCGAGGGGCTTTACGCAAACGAGTATCTGGGCAAGTTGTCGCACCGCTGGCAGGAATGGGTGGATCGCCGGGTGGGGTGGCCGGGTGGGGCTGCGCACGATCAGCGCGATTTCTTCACGCGTTTCGTTCAGCCGCAGATCAGCGATGGCCGGAAGGTGTTTGTCATCGTTTCCGATGCATTGCGCTATGAAGCCGGCTGCGAACTGTTGGAACGCATTCTCGCACAGGACCGGTGGAAGGCGGAAATTAAGCCGATGCTCGCTGCCCTGCCATCGTTCACCCAAGTGGGCATGGCGGCGCTGCTTCCCCATGCGTCGCTGGAGTTTTCCGGGGACGGCCAGACCATACTCGCGGATAAAGTATCAACCGGGGGCACAGAAGCGCGCGCCCAGATCCTTGCAAACCGCCTTTCAGGCCGGGGAACGGCTTTGCGCGCCGAGCAATTTCTTGCTCTTAATTCGAAAACGGACGGTCGCGAAATTTCCAGAGCGAACGACGTGGTCTACATCTACCACAACGCCATCGACGCGATCGGCGATAAACGCGACACCGAGCACCGCACATGTGCCGCTGTGGAGGCCGCCATTGAGGACTTGGTGAGGATTCTGAAGAAGGCGGCGGCGATGAACGTGAGTTCCATGATCGTGACCGCCGACCATGGCTTCCTGTATCAGCACGAACCGATGGTGGAGAGCGATTTTCTCGGCGTCGAAGAGCCGACCGGAACCCTGAAATACGACCGCCGCTTTATCGTGGCCACCTCAAGTTCTGCGGATGCGCGCCTGAAGCACTTCACCGCCGGGGAATTGGGTTTCGCCAACCCCGTCCACCTGTTCTTTCCCAAAGGCACCCTGCGGATGCGGCTCCAGGGATCTGGCAGCCGGTATGTTCATGGCGGCACCTCGTTACAGGAAATCGTGATCCCGGTGATCGAGGTGAAAAAGGAACGCGCGAGCGATGTGGCCGCAGTCGATGTGGACATTGTTCGTACGGGACAGCAAATCACCACGGGACAAGTGACCGTCACCTTTGTGCAAAGCGAGCCGGTGGGAGAGAAAAGCCTGGCGAGGGAGTTGCGCGCCGCGTTCTTTTCCAGCACGGACGTCCAGATCAGCGACGCCAAGATTCTCAAACTCGACGCCTCCGCGGAGGACGCGCGCCTGCGTGAGCGACGGGAACGATTCATTTTCTCCCGGGAGGCGAATCGGTTCAACCAGCAGGATGTCGTATTGCGGTTGGAGGAGCAGATTCAGGGAACGACGCAGTACGCGCCCTACAAGGAATTCCCGTTCCGCCTGCGCCGGACTTTCGAGAGCGACTTTGACGAACTCTAACCGCCCCAGCCTGCCATGACTCCATTAGACGAAAAGATTAACCGGCACTTCGCGGGATTGGTGGTGCGCAAGGATCTGACCAAAGCGGTAAAGGGCAACGCGATTGTTCCCAGCTATGTCCTCGAATATCTGCTCGGGCAGCATTGCGCCACCGACGACGAGCCGTCCATCCAGAGCGGGATCGAGACCGTCAAAGAGATTCTGGCCAAGCACTTCGTCCATCGCAGCGAAAGCGAACTGATCAAATCCACGATCAAGGAGCGCGGCCGGCACAAGGTGATCGACAAGATCACCGTCGAACTCAACGACAGGGAGGCGACTTACGAGGCCACGTTCACAAATCTGGGGCTGAAACGGGTGCAGGTCGATTCCAGCTACGTGAAGAAACATCCGAAGCTGCTGGTCGGCGGAGTCTGGAGCATCGCTGACCTGGGCTACGAGCCGAGCGACGATCCCAAGCAGGAGCCGTGGCATCTGGAAAGCCTCAAGCCGATCCAGGTGGCCAATGTGGACATCGATCAATTTCTCGCTGCCCGGAAGGAGTTCACCACCAACGAGTGGATGGACGTTCTCCTCCAAAGCATGGGATTCAACCCGGAGATGTTTTCGCGCCGCGGCAAGCTGCTGTTGCTGGTGCGGCTCATTCCGTTTGCCGAGCGGAATTACAACCTGGTTGAACTTGGTCCGAAAGGAACGGGGAAATCTCATATTTACTCGGAGTTCTCGCCGCACGGAATTCTAATCTCGGGCGGCGAGATAACCGTCGCGAAACTGTTCGTAAACAACGCCAGCGGCAAGATCGGGCTGGTTGGTTACTGGGATTGCGTCTGCTTCGACGAGTTTGCCGGCAAGGACAAGCGGGTGGACAAGAACCTGGTGGATGTCATGAAGAACTACATGGCCAACAAGAGTTTCTCCCGCGGAATCGAAATGCTCGGCGGCGAAGCGTCCATGGTGTTCATGGGGAACACGAGGAAATCGGTGCCATACATGATGAAGCACTCGCATCTTTTTGAGGAGCTTCCCGACAAATACATCGACTCCGCATTTCTTGACCGGCTGCATTTTTACAATGCCGGCTGGGAATCGAGTCCCGTCCGCCAGGAGCTTTTCACCGAAGGCTTCGGGTTCATTGTCGATTATCTTGCAGAAATCCTGCGCCACCTGCGGAGCAGGGACTACTCCCAGGCTTACAAGGAGCACTTCGAGCTAAATTCCGAGATCACGACCAGGGATCGCGACGGTGTGCAAAAGACGTTCTCGGGCCTGATGAAAGTCCTGTTTCCGGATGGCTCTTGTTCACCGGCGGAAGTCGAAGAGCTTCTCGCGTTTTCGATAGAGGGCAGGAAACGCGTCAAAGACCAGATTCTTAAAATCGACGAGACGTTTTCCCCCGTGACCTTCAGTTACACGGACCGCCGGAGCGGGAATGCCATCACCGTGCTGACCCTGGAGGAGAAGCAGCACCCCTCGCTTGCCCGCCTATCGGATGAACCCGGTGCCACCGGAGATGCTTCGCCGATGCCGCCGGTAGCGGTTGGAACGACCGCGGCGGCTCAGCCGTTGCAGCCCGTCTATCTCGTAATTCCGGAAAACAGCAAGGGCTACAGTTACCGCCGATTGTTCGCCGCTTACCTGGAAAACGCTCGGGATATTGTCGTGCTCGATCCTTATGTTCGCGCCTTCTGGCAAATTCGGAATTTCATGGAACTGGTCCAGTTGCTCCACGAACTCACGCCCGAAGGCGAAGAGACGAAGGTGCGCCTGGTGACCAAGAGCGATCCCAGCCGCCCCGTTGAGCAGGATGACAACCTCCGGAAAATCCAGGACTCGTGCGCGGGGTCGCGTGTCAGCGTGGAGTACGAATACGACACTTCGGATGGATTTCACGCCCGGAGCATTTCCACCGACACCGGGTGGAAGATCAGCCTCGACCGCGGCCTGGACATTTACCAGCGGTACGAGATCAGCCCATTCTCGCTGGCTTCCGGGGTTCAGGAGGAACGGCTGACAAAGGCATTCGAAATGACCTGCCTGCGGACGACCGGCTGAAACCAATGGGGAGGCTTGCCCCGCCCAGCAGAAGAGTGAATTGTCTTGCCGTCGAAGGCGACGATTTCGCCACTGATGGCCGTGCGCAAACTCTGGGTCCAATTGCGGAAGCATTCGCTAAACTGCTTGGGGTCGTGGGCGGCGTAGACCCGGCCGAAAGTATCGTGGGAAGGAATGCCGTTTTGCAGTTTTAGAAAGCCGCGCAACCAATCCACTTTGGCGACGCCGAAGTCATGGAAGTCGACAAAGGAAGCCGCCCCGCAAAGCATGGCGCAGAGGGAAATCATTAGGATGTCATGAAGGCTGTGCGCTTGGTGCGGTCGATTCGCGAATCGACGATACAAGTGAAGTGTTGGCTCAAGCTGGTTGGATGCGGGAGATTTTGCATCCCGAGTTTCAATCAAATGTACGCCGATTTGTACATTAACAAGTTTCATGCCAGTTATTGAACTTTCTTCACCGATTTTGATGCGTTTGCCCTGAAAATGGGTTTGACCATGATTCCTGAAATTGGCACATAAGGAATTAGATGAAGAAACGCCCAACGAAGACACCCTCGAAAGCGAGTCCGAAAAAGGTTTCGAAGCCACCGTCTAAGCCTAAGTCGCGCTCCGCCAAGAGTGCCCCAAAGGAGTTCGGAATTCGGCTGACCGACTGGATTTATTGGGAACACGCGATCCCGGATGAGGAGAAAAGATATGCATTGGGCTACGAACTTGCGCTGGAGGCGGGAGATATTACCTGCTGTGATGAGCCGTATTGTCCAGACTGCTGGTCGGGGAAACGCGAGTGGACCCATTTCACGGTTGAGCCTTTGTCTTTTTGGCATATTCTAAAGCCGTTGAAAGAGGGGCTCCATTGGAGTGAACTCACTCCAACCTGTCAGAAAGAATGTCTCGATGAGTACACGCCTCCATGGGTCGGAGGCGCTGAATTGGTCGACTATATCATGACGACCTGTTTTCTGCCAAATTCCCCGAATGACGATTGCGTATTCCCTCAATTCGCTCCAGGTGTAACGCGGGGACTCTTCGATTTTCAGGCGCACGGAACTCGTTTTCCACGCATATCCAGCAATAAGCGATATTTCCTCATTGAACTTGATGACGCAAAATCGAAACGGGAACTGATAGCGGAACTCGAACGTGGACTTCAGTTGTTTTACACTGAAAAGCTCATAACGCGTCGCGACAGTGTTCGGGACAAACTAAACCAATTGACGGCATACCGACTGCATCGGACTTACGGTGGATTTACGGCTGTCCAACGCTTTCTGAAAGCCCGAAGATGCACAAATCAGGAAAATCATTTGAAGGAGGAGAAGACTTTTTATAGAAACGTTGCACAAGGACGAGATCTTGTGGCGAGCTATCGGGAGGCATTGCAGCAATGGTTGAAGCAGAAAAAGTGTTGGCTTAGTTTCCTTAGAAAACACGGACTTGATCCTGCGAAGCATACATTCGATCATGTTTCGACCTATCTGGGGACTCCTTTTGACAAGTCTTTGACCCTCCCTGGCGTTGGGCCTATAAGGGTGATCCCGACCCTCCCGATTGATGTTCTTGAAGAATGGTTCTGCTCAGAGTGGCCTCAGCCTCCTTCAGAAAGCAAGTCGCAATAAACAATCCCCGCCGTACCCTCAAACACTTCGTAGCCGAGCGGGAGTCCTTCGGGTGTCACGATCAATCCGATGACCACCTGCACGCAGTCGCTTCGCTTGTCGCGGCTGTAGCCGAAGCGGCGCAAACCGTCGGTGACTGAAACGTCGCACTCAAAGTAGGTGCTGGTGAGATCGTAGAGGAGTATTTCGAATTTCGCGCCGAAGAGGTCGCGCCAGCGATCCTTCAAGAATGAAAAGAGAGCGTCCTTGTGTTCAAGGAGCTTATCCATGCAGCGGTAAAGGGTGTCGTCGGCGACACCAGGCGGCAGTCATGCCCGAGCAGATCGCCCATGGCGCTGTGCTCAAACCAGTGCCGGTGAAGGCACCACTCGCTGCCGGGATCCCGAAATCGTGATCACCAAATCCCAGGGTGTGCCTTCGTGGCTTGGCGGCAATTTTTCGCGCCAAAAGCGGTCCATGCCCAGTTGCCGCCAAAGTTCGAGCGCCAGCCAGCAGGCTGGCCGATGTGAACCGCCATCTCGTTTTCGTGACGGCGCCAGTGTTGTTTGGCGAATGGAGCAGCTGAACCGGAGGATTTCAGAATAGCAGACCGACGGTTTGCCGCGAGCACGCCGCCATGACGCTCAACCGATCCCGCGACCGGAATCGAAATTGAGTCGGTCCCTGCAGGCGCGATGCATTGTCGTTGGGCGGGCGGTGCTAGCAATTGCGGTATGGGACGGACGAGCGAAGGAAGGAACGTGACCGCCCTTCCGCTGCGCTGAGGATGGCAATGCAAACCGAGGTGGGCTGTTGGCAATGCGGACAGGCATGGGGTGGCAAAGTGACGCCGGACTTCAGCGCGGGCTGGACCGGGCGCCAAGCAAGCGCCTTGCAATCGCGATCTTCCCAATTCGATGGTTGTTTGGCAGCAACTCGTAGTACCTGATTGTGACGAAGCCCCGCGGCAGAACGTGAAGGAGGAAGCGGCGGATGAATTCGTCGGCTTTTAACGTAAGGCGCTTGCGGCAACCGCCGTCGGCGTAGTCTTTGTCGGAGAACACGACCGTGCCATCTTCTTCTTCGATGGCGCAAATCCGCTCGTTGCTGATGGCTATGGCTCAGTCTTGATTCCCTCTGTGCAGATGCACCTCGGTTTTGACCAAGGAACCGCCCTGGAATCAAGAGGACGGAGCCACGATGCCGTGGCAAAATGGATGTTTTTCGAGAGATTTTAATTTCTTGGAGTCCCGCCGCTTGCGGCGGAGATGGTTTATATTCAAAAACCAGTGTTTACCTATGGAAATTCGAGCATTAAGGGACAGTCAAGATGGTTCCCTCACCATACTGGCACTAGCTGTATTTTCGAATTTCAGCGCCTAATACGCACATGCAAATCGCAGCTACATTGCCTCCTCGCTCTTCCGGAAATATAAATCGCCGGTTGTGCTGGTCAATCACCATGTCAGCCCTGACGCGCAAGACGGGAAATCCGAGAATCAAGGGACGGCCAAGATGGTTCCCGCACCATGCTGGGACTAGCGGAATTTCAAAATTCAGCGCCTAATACGCACATGCAATTTGCAGTTACATTGCCTCCTTGCTCTTCCGGAAATGAATCGCCGGTTGTGCTGGTCAATCATCATGTCAGCCCTGACGCGCAAGACGGGAAATCCGAGAATCAAGGGATGGCCAAGATGGTTCCCGCACCATGCTGGGACTAGCGGCATTTTAAAATACGGCGCCTAATACGCACATGCAAATCGCAGCTACATTGCCTCCTCGCTCTTCCGGAAATGAATCGCCGGCTGTGCTGGTCAATCACCAAATCAGCCCTGACGCGCAAGACGGGAAATCCGAGAATCAAGGGACGGCCAAGATGGTTCCCGCACCATGCTGGGACTAGCGGCATCTTAAAATACGGCGCCTAATACGCACATGCAAATCGCAGCTACATTGCCTTCTCGCTACTCCGGAAGTAAATCGCCGGTTGTGCTGGTCAATCACCATGTCAGCCCTGACGCGAGAGGCGCCAATAAGAACGCAGCCTCAGTTTAACACACCACACCGCCATGATATGTCCAATGATGACCGCAAACGAGGTAATGAAAGTTCTCCGATGGAGCCGCCGGCGACTTCAGTACGCAATCAAGCGTCGGGAGCTTCCGTATGTGAAAGACGGACGGTCTCTCAAGTTCCTCCCGGACGATGTCGCTGGATATATCGCTTCTCGGCGAGTCATCCCATCTAGAGCTTTTTGATTCCAATTTCAGATTTCAATTCAAACACTTTATGCCTGAAAAAACTGCCAAACATCAAAATCCACTGCAGGGCGAAATCTTTGCCGCTGCTGACGTTCACACCGTTCCTTGCTATCTTTCGATTGAAGACTTGATTTCGCGGTTGGAGGAACCTTCAAATTGCAATAATGCCGCTAAGGCGAGCAAGAAAGCTTTGAGTCCGTCAGAATGCGACCTACTCCTGCGGTGCGAGCAGACGATTAAGAACGGAATACGCCAGTCTGCTCACACGGCCTTGGCATTTCTTGTGATCTGCCGCAGGAGGCTCTATCGTGCTAGATTCCGGTGCTTTGCCGAGTATGTTCGCAATGCCTGTGCAGTTAAACAGGCGCATGTATATCGCCTGATTGATTATGCTGAGGTATGCCTGGAATTATCTCCACTGCGGAGACAACTGCCGAGCGAACAGCAAGCCAGGATCATGTTGGGTTTGAAGCTGTCGCAGGAAGATCGGTGCCGGGTGTGGAAAATCGCCACATTCCGCGGTCGAGTAGTCGACCCCGAAACGTTCGATTCTGCTCTCATCGAGGTGGTAGGGAAGGATGCCACTCGGACTATCGTCGGAGACCGGTCCTGATCCCTGAAATCACTCTAACCAACATTGTTATGATTACAAACACGACAGATAGCGATGCCCAAGGAGGATTCGGGCTTGATTTGAACATTGTCCCTCAAACCGAATCCCTCGGCGTGGACGAACTGCTCGGGCATTTGACCGCGCCGGATACCACGAACGGCATCATCGCCACGGGTGGTGATAGCGTTGAAGTTCCTGAAGATGGGGGCAATCTGCTCGCCAAATGCGAGCAAACGATACGGTGCGGGCTAAACTCGTCCCTCGCCGTGGGCATAGCGCTGCTGGTCATCAACCGCCGCAAGCTTTACAAGCCCACTCATGATACTTTCCGCGCCTATGTAGAGACTCAGTGCGTTTTCAGCAGGCCCCACGCCTATCGTCTCGTTCAATTCGCAGAAGTCTGCAGCCGTTTGTCTCCGATTCGGAGACAACTTCCAAACGAGCAGCAGGTCCGAGATCTCATCTTTCTGCGGTTGTCGCCGACGAACCAGTACCGCGTCTGGCAACTCGCGACTTTTAGCGGTTATGCGACGCGCCAGACCTTCGACGCTGCCATAATCCAAGTCGCAGGAGAGGCGGCGATCAGAAAGCTGCGCGCTCCCCGGGGAGAGCAGTCTCGCTGCAAGATTGCTCTGCGGTACACGGTAAATTCGGAATCCGCTGAAACCATTAAGCGCGCCTCGGGTCAACTGGGCCTGAGCATCCAACAATTTCTTGACGCAGCGGTGGCCGAAAAAGTCGCCAGCTTAAAGCCAACCCTTTCCTGAGCCAACGCTTCTCCCATTTTTATGACCGACACAAACATCCAGATCGCAGCTAACTGTATCGCGCGCCAAGCGCTGCGCCCGGCCGAGGTTGCCCAAGCCCTTGGAATATCGCAAGATTCCGTCCGGCGTCTCGTCGAAAAAGGCGTGCTCACCCGGTCCCGTAACACTCGGAAGCTGACGATCACCCGGCAGTCCGTTTCCTGCCTCCTTTCCCAGGCCACCGACTGCGGGGTCGACGTGACGAAGGAACTGCAGACCTATGGACCCCGCCTCGTTGTGACGCCCCGCGAAATTGCCGGAATGCTCCGCGTCCATGAGGAAACCGTTCACCGTCAAATCCGGTCGGGGAACCTGCCGTGCTGCCCGCACTTGGGATGCAGCCGGATCACGAAGCGGTCACTCGATCGCTGGCTCAACCTGATCCGCGGCCCCGGGGCCAAAGGAGCCTCGGTGCCCTCAAGCGCAACCCCAACCTCCTCACAACAATGAGTCCGATTTTCCTTCACCTTCCGCCGTCCGGGCCGTGTGGATCCGCAGCGCTAACGACGCGCCTTTTGACGATAGCGTTCCAGGGCCAAATCGCACTCCGCCGCGCGGTAACGAACGACGCGCCCGATTTTGTAAAACGGGATCACTCGCAGCTTCATCCACTTATCGATGGATCCAATGGTAACCTGAGACCTGTCTGCAATTTCCTTTTTCGTCAGGAAATCGGGCTTCTGGACGGCCTGGGACAGGCCCTCGGGATCAGGGGTCTCGTTCATACGTACACCAGCATCTACCGACGTACACCGGCTTGCAATGCCTTTCTGGATGCCGGGTCCCCAACAGGCGGAAATCGGGTGTCTCTCTCCCGAAAAACTGTCACCGATTGTCGCACTTTTTTGGGTTATTTAGGTGTACGTGCCTGCGTGACGGTGTGCTCTGATGGGTGTGGCGAGGCAAACCAAATTTTCAAAGCGCTCCCCGATAAATTTGCAAACGACCATAAATTCACGGTCGGAGGCGTTTCGGAAAGTGGCGCGCAAGGCTGGTTCGACTCCCGCCCCTAATCCGATTCTTCCTTAGGAGACCGCCAAAAAATCTAAAATTTGTAACCACTTGTCGCAGACAAAAGACTTTATCCAAATGAAAATCAAGACACCAACCATCCAAAACTCCAAACACGACCGCTACGCATTCGAACTGATCATTCCCAAAGAATGGTCGACCAAGGGGCAGCGGCAACGGCGGTATTTCGAAACCAAGCCAGAAGCCGAGGCGGCGCTGGTGGAACTCCTCAAGGACAGGGGGTTGACTGACGCCGGCGGCGGCGAGTTGGCCAACATGCCGATCGAACTTCGGCTTGACGCCTGCCAAGCCAAGAAACTGATCGCGCACATCCCGAAAGCAACACTTCGTCTGTGTGCTGAGGATTACGCCAAAGCCTACGCCGCCCGCGCTCGGGCCGGCAGCTTGGACGAACTGATTGCTGAACGCATCAAGGCGTTGGAGAACCCGCTGGATCCGGCAAAACCCAAGACGGTCAGGCTTGCCCGTCATAGCTACGACTTGCTGACCCGATGGATCCAGGGCAGCACGAACATCGCCACGATCACGTCCGACCAGCTTTGCGAGGGTCTGACCCAACTCCCGAAACTGGCAGCAAAACTTGCCGCGGAAAAGGAGGCAGCACGGGTGCTTAAACGAGCCGACAAGAAGGCTGCCGCGAGGGAGAGGGCCGCAATCAAGGCTAGCAACCGGGGACTGGCCCGGTCTAAACGCCGGTCTCTAGGCAAGCGCACTCGCACCGATCGCCGGATCAAGGGCGGATACAAGCCACCGACCGAGTACAAATCAAAAACGCTCTTCAACGCCTACCTCAATTGGTTCGCGCTTTTCAAGCTAGCGGTCAAAAAGGGATTCCTTGCCAAGAATCCGATGGCAGACGTGGTGCGCCCGAAAATCTTAACTCCTCGAATCGAGGTGCTGTCTCCGCTCCAATTGGAAGCTCTCCTGGCCGCAGCCATCCAGCACGATCCCAGTTGGGTACCGTTCCTCGCAATCGCGGGATTCGCGGGTGCCCGTCGGTCTGAAATCCTTGAACTCCGCTGGGAGGATATCGATTTGGCGGCGGCGGGGATCGCCCTGGATGACCATATCACAAAGACCGCATCCCGGCGGCGCCTGAAGATCCAACTCAACCTGATCGAATGGCTTCGCCCGTTTGAACAGAAATGTGGCTTCGTTGTTAAACCTCGCCTCGCGCCGCAGTTGGACGCGATCCGCAAGCACCTCTGCACCATGTGCGGCATCGGCAAGTGGCCTCACAATGCCCTGCGGCACTCCTTTGGTTCCTACTTTTTCGAATTGTTTGGAGTCGAGGAAACCATGAGGGAGATGGGACACGCCAGCCGCGCCATGCTCGACAAGAACTATCGGCAACTGGTGACGCCTCAAGCGGCGAAACGGTTCTTCGCGATTTTCCCTCCGAAGGATCTGGCCGAAATCGTCGCCGAGCATCAGGCGAAGCAGGCGCGCAACTCCGTTGAGGCTGAGCCGACGATTTCCTCGATCTAACCCCAGCGATCACCAGCCGCATCCTTTCCTTATTAACCAGTTCGGCAAAACCAAATCAAACCAATCCAACACTATGCCACATAATCAATCCACAAAACGCAATCGAATCCTCACGCCCGACCAAGTCCAGTCCGTTCTGGATGACGCGAGCAATCACGATCCCCAGCTTGTTCCGGTCCTGGCGGTGCAAGCATTCGCTGGTCTCCGCACATCCGAGTCCTTTGCGCTCGACTGGCGGGAAATCTCGCTTGCTACCGATCCTTTCCTCGTCGTCCGTCGGCGAAAGACGGGAGCGAGCCGCCGGGTGGCGCTGACTCTCGGCGCGGTCGCATGGCTCCGGCCCTACGCTCAACCATCAGGATCGCTGGCGTCGTTTATGCATCCGTCACGCCGGATTGCCGCCGCGTTTCGCCGGCAAGGAATCACTCAACAAGCGAACCTCCTTCGACACACGTATGGAACCTATTCTTACGTGCTGGCATTGAAAGCAGGGACCCCCGATCGGTGGGCCGCCGATCTCGGGCTCACCCGGGTACATCGCGAGCACCTATACCTGCCCCCGGATCTGCTGCGCGATGCCGAGGGGTATTTCGCCATTATGCCCCGCTAACGCTCGTCGCTTTTTCAATCCAATTCGTTCCAACCAACTATTCCATTATGCGCAAAAACAAATTCACAAAATCCAGCGGCAATTCCAACTCGCGAACCGAGTTTCCGGTGATGGCAGCAACGATGAAGGCTAGCTCACCGCGTCAACCGGGCCTCACGATTCACAGGCATCGGCATCCCCGCGCCGAGACACATTACACGTGGCTCGTGAGCGTCCCGAGCGAACTATCGGCGTCCGGGGGCCGGCGACGACTTCACTTCAAGACGAAGAAGGAGGCCATGGCTTCACTGGAGAAACTACGCCAGGAGTTCCATTGCGGGTCCAGCTTGCCTCCAATGCCACTGGCACCCCGCATGGAAGCATTGAGATCGCAACAAATCATCATTCTTAGCCCAGACCAGATGGAAGCGCTCCTGGCAGCGGCCATTGAGCGCGAACCGAGTTTGGTGCCTTTCCTTGCGATCGCCGGATTCGGGGGAGCCCGCCGGTCTGAAATCTTTCAACTTCGCTGGGAGAACATCGATTTGGAGGCGGCGGGCATCATCCTGGATGCCCATATCACCAAGACCGCATCCCGTCGGCGCCTGAAGATGCAGCCCAACCTGATCGAGTGGCTTCGCCCGTTTGCACAGAAGAGCGGCCCGGTGATCGATCCTCGGCTTGCGCGGAAATTGAACAACATCCGCAAGAACCTCTGCACCCATTGTGGCATCGGCAAATGGCCGATCAATGGCCTGCGGCACTCGTTTGGATCCTACTGCTACGAATTGTTCGGAGTCGAGGAAACCATGAGGGAGATGGGACACGCCAGCCGCGACATGCTCGAAAATCACTTTCGGCGACTGGTGACGCCTCAGGCGGCGAAACGGTTCTTCGCGATTTTCCCTCCTAAGGATCTGGCCGAAATCGTCGCCGAGTATGCGGCGAAGCAGGCGCGCAACTCCGCGGAGGCTCAGCCGACGATCTCATCGATCTAACCTCAGCGATCACCAGACGCATCGTTCCTTTATTAACCAGTTCGTTAAAACCAAATCGACCAATCCAACGCTATGCCACATAATCAATCCACACAACGCAATCACATCCTCACGCCCGACCAAGTCCAGTCCGTTCTGGATGACGCGAGCAATCACGATCCCCGGCTTGTTCCGGTCCTGGCGGTGCAAGCATTCGCAGGTTTCCGCACATCCGAGTCCTTAGCGCTCGACTGGCGGGAAATCTCGCTTGCTACCGATCCTTTCCTCGTCGTCCGTCGGCCAAAAAAGGGAGCGAGCCGCCGGGTGGCACTGACTCGCGGCGCGGTCGCATGGCTCCGGCCCTACGCTCAACCATCAGGACCGCTGGCGTCGTTTATGCATCCGTCACGCCGGATTGCCGCTGCGTTTCGCCGGCAAGGAATCACCCAACAAGCAAATCTCCTTCGACACACGTATGGGATCTATTCTTACGTGCTGGCATGTAAAGCAGGGACCCCCGATCGGTGGGCCGCTGAGTTCGGGCTCACACGGGTACATCGTGAGCACCTATACCTGTCCCCGGATCTGCTGCGCGATGCCGAGGGGTATTTCGCCATTATGCCCCGCTAACGCTCCTCGCTTTTTTAAATCCAATTCGAACCACCAAACCCATTCAATTATGCGTAAACACAAATCCGTAAAGTCCGTCCGCAACTCCAACTCACGAACCGAGCCTTTGGCGAAAGCTGTCAGGGAGAACGCTAGCTTGCCTCCAATGCCAATCGCACTCCGCATGGAGGCATTGAGATCGCAACAACTCATCAGTCACATCCCGGGGGCCTCGCTTGAAGCATGTGCGCGAGCATACGCCGAGATCTACCAGGCCCGGGAGCGTGCCGGAACACTGGACGAGTTAATCGCCAGGCGTTTGCTGTCGCTGGCGAACACGTTTAGCCCGGCACGGACCGAAACTATTCAGGGCGCTAAACGTCACTACCGTCTTCTGACCGATTTCATCCCAGGCTGCACCAATATTTCGGAGATCACGTCGGAACAACTCCGTCTCGGAATCCTTAACCTTTCGGCACGTCCCGCCCGGCTGGAGAAAGCGAGAAGCGACGAGCACGTCGCCTTCGCTCCAAGCACCATCGGGCGAGTGCATTCGAATTGGTGTGCGCTGTTCAACCTCGCCCGCAAGGAATGGCGTCTGCACAACAACCCCATGGAGACTGTCGATCGTCCGAAGATTTTTCGTCGCACGGCGATTCAGGTGCTCACCCCGCAAGACGTGAAGGCGCTACTTGCGGCGGCCGGCCAGCTTGCGCCGGAATTGGTTCCGGTTTTGGCGATCGCGGCCTTTGCCGGGCTGCGGCGCCTGGAACTCCTGCATCTAAATTGGGAGGACATCAACCTGGCGGAAGGCTGGCTGTACGTAAATCGCGACTTTTCCTGGTTGAGCAAGAGGCGCGTCCCCACGCGTGACAATCTCGCGGCTTGGCTTCGTCCATACGCATCGAACCGCGGGCTGGTCGTCTGCCCGAACACAGCACGCGCCCTCGACCGAACCCTAAAATCCATCCGCATGCGGGCCGGCATCGAGAAATGCACTATCGATGCCCTAAGGCATTCGTTCGGGACTTACCACTTCGCACGCTTTGGCCCCATTGAGACCATGGATGCGCTTGGCTACAGCAGCCGTGGAATCGTTGACTGGTATTATTTCAACCGCGCTACTGATGCTGCCGCCAATCAGTATTTCGATATCTTTCCTGCCGAGGCCACTTCTCGGTAGGCATCAGCCTTGCGGATTCACCTTTTTAACGTAGTGGCTCATGGCGGGCCAGAATCCAAAAACAACGAAAACTTATGACAAAACCTGACAACGCATCCAATCCCATCAACCGATCATATTCCTGCGGAAAAGCGGCGGGGACCGCATTCCAAAGCCCGCAATTTCCCGAAGTCATGTTGCTGGCCGGGGTCCGGCCATCCGAACTATCCACCTTGGAGTGGTCGTTCCTTCCGCAACGGAGGAAAGCCACCCGCCATTACCGCCATGCCGCAGCACTCGTACGCTATCTGAGATTGCGCGGGGCTTTTAAGAAGCCCGAGGCGTCGGAACTGGCGTTTGGCAGGCGATTTCCGGATCGCGCGATTTATCGACCGCCAACCGCCCCGAAGCTCTCGGTTCCACGTAAACGTCCGAACTGCAGTCCCCGAGGCCGTTAATGCCAGGTTTTCCCGGCAGGCAGATTCCTTCCGAACAATTCAATTAGTTGGGCACCTTGTTCCTTTTTGAAAGGTGCCGTAAATTTAAGTGTTGCCCTGTGGAGTAGGGAGCGTCCAAACCACAAAATCTAATGTCGCAAATGAATCCTATCAGCACATCCTCGAAAGGAACCCCAGAGAATTGTGCTCCATTTCGGAAAGGCCGAAGCGAGCTTTTCATTGATCGAGTCTCAGAGCGAGTCATTCGCGCTAACGGCTGGGACGGGGAGCAGAAGGGTCACCCTACTGTGCAGTAAGGTGGCCCGCGCAACCGGCGCCTACGCACTTCAAGGCAACAATGTGGTCTATTACTTGCAGACGAGCAATGGTCCCGTTTTGCTCTCTGACGAGAACCTGGACGAATCCGCAGCATCGCTGGGAGTCACCCGCCTGTGGTTGGCCGAAGTTGTCAAATTGGAGTCTCGCAGCGCAGCGTTCCAACAGGGATTTTGCGACCGGGCAAACGAATTGGTCGGCGCTCTCCTGAAACCAATTCCTCCTGATAAGCTTGTCGACGCTAGCGGGGACAAAATCCTCGACTACAGGATCCGCTTCCACGTCGAACGATGGATCGCCGACCGCATCGGACAGTTGAGCCCTGGGGCGATTTTCCGTGAATTCGCCAATACGTTAGAAGGCGGCCGCGCGCTGGCTGAATCGGACTGGCGCAGAGGCCAAAGCGAGGAGTTCCTGCAAAGGCTCGCAGTCGCCAGCGAACTCCGCCCCTTTTTATTACATGCTCATGCATAGAGCGGGGTTGGCGGAGCTTCCAGTCTTACTGCCCTTTCCCCGTGACTACCAGCGGTCCACTCGGAAATGCGAGAGTCATCCTGTCCGCCTTGCGGACTAGCAGAACCTAAGAAATATTCTTCGCTCGGAGCATTGGGTCACACGCTGTTATCATGAGTCTTTCATAAAACGTCGCTTCGACATGAAGAATATGAATTTCAAAGTGCTCTTGTCGAGAGTACAAACGCACAAGCGGGAGGTTCAAGTGGTAAATAGCCTCGCAAGGCAAAAATGATGATTTGTTATTCTCCGTATTCGTAATAATATGGCACTCGCGTTCGGTTGTTTCTTTGTCGAGAATTCGGCCATTGTGAACTTCGAAGGCGCGTGCAAATATGTGAAACAAATATTTCAATCTGGTTTTCTTTGAGCGCAGAACTCCGGGTGGACACTGGCTCTCATTAATTACAAAATATGGATGATAAAACGAATGATTCATTGATGAGTTAAGTAAAAGGCTATTACCCGTAACTGTCCACCGGAAAAAGCCGAAATTTTAAATTCTTTTTTCACTGACATTTGAGCTACGCCACGATAGAATCTAATGAGGATAACGAGTCGTTATCGTGCAAGGGATATTCAAGAGAGTTTCAGTAGGTATCAGATATATTAGGAAAATATAGAGAGGTAAATAGAGAGGTAAATAGAAGGCCAATGCGAAACTGCAAGTCTGATTGTGTTAGTGAGGCTGAGTCGCCTCATTTAGGTGCGCGGTTTTCGGTCGGAACATTCGTTTTGGCTGCCAAGGGCGAACTTCGTGAACCGGTGGTCAGTTCCTAAGGACCCCAACTAAAACAAAGCCAGGGGATCACTGTCGGCTGTCTGTAATTATTGAGGCACTTCTGGTCGCCTAATTTGAGACATTCCAGGTTAATAATGTGAGACACGCGCGCCAAGCCTGATGTTTGCTTGGTGGCGCTCACTTCCTATTTTGGTCCTCTGCGCCATCTGTCACAGATTATCGGACACCCTTTGGTTTCGTACGGTCTCGGACCACGCGTTTAGAAGCGGCGTGCTCGGAGCCGGATGCCGGAGTTTTCGCTCAGACCGATCTCGTGGCATTGAAGGCACTCTCGAACTCGCGAATGGTCGCCATCAAATCCTCGAACTTTGGGGTATCGCCGAATAACATTGGGCCAAGCATAACTTGGCAATCCGAGCGCCAGTGCGGCATCTGTTCGATCGGTGGGAGAAGCCGAAACGTGCCCGGGCGGTGCGTAGTGTAGTCCACCCATGAAAAGCGAAAAAGGATTTCGCGATGCTCGGCGACACGCTGAAAAAGGGCTGGTTGTTCGAGCGCGCGTGCCCCAACGCCGGCGCGAACGAGAAACGCCGACAAACCGGGAGAACCGGCGTTTTTCACAAGCGCCGGTTCACCTTTGGAAAGCGACTTATAGCACGCAACTGTAAACGGGTGAGGTGTGGTAAAATTTGGACCAGTTTATAAGAAAATAGGCGACAATGATCCAAATGATGAGACGGCGATACACGGCGGAGTTCAAGGCCCAGGCCGTGGAACTGGTTCGGATGGGAAAGCCTGTGCCGGTGGTGGCCCAGGAGTTGGGCATAGGTTCGGGTATCCTCTACCGCTGGGTGGGCAGGCTTTCCGAGCGCGCTGAGATCGGTAGAGGAGGACCGAGCGGTGGGTGTGGCAATGGAGGCCATTGATGGGAAGATTTGTGACGAGTCGTGTCACTTCTACCCACAGCAACTTCTCGGCAGCATGCTGAAGCCGCTGTTTCGACGAAATAACGAAGCACTGGCGCGGCAGTGGGAGGAAAGGCTAACCCTCGCCGCGCCGGTCTCGATGCTGTATCTGAATTGCGTCGGTGACCGTTGCGCGTTCCTTGCGCTTGACGGAAGGCACGCGGCGGCAGCCGAACTGCGCAAGCAAGGAGAGCGGTTGGCCGCCGAGCCAGGGGTGAGCCTCTGGCAAAAAATGCGTTTTCACCAAGGCGCCGCACGAAGCCTTGTCCGTGCCGCGGCAGCAGGCGATTGCGACTATGCGGCCCCGGAAGCGCAGGAACGCCACGAGGCAGAGGCCAAGCGATTGGAAGCGGCGCTTAGGAAGCGGAACCAAGCGGTTTCCTAAAGCTCGGCGGCATCGCTAGGAAACCACTCTCGCGAACGTCGTTAATGTCACTCGTTTATCGTTTGCAGAATACAATGAAATCCCGGGAGGTTCGAAGGTTCTGAATACAGGGCCTCGACGACGTCCATACACCTCGTCCGGAAGTGCTCAGCGAGATCCCTTTCGACTCTGCATTCCGGCACAACAGGATTCGGCAGAATGGGGGGAATCGATGCAATGGCCATTGTTGACAAGGCGAATCCGTTGATTAGCCTGTTCAGAAACCATGCATAAGAACCTGAAGGCGTTCGCGTCACATGCGCCGGGCTTCTGGCCCGATGTGGATGCGATCCAGTGGAACGACTGGAAGTGGCATCTGAAGAACCGCATCACGTCGTTGAGCCAACTCGAAAACCTTCTGGAGTTGGCACCCCATGAGCGCGCGGGGGTTTTGCCGTCTGGACAAAGGCTGACCATGGCCATCACACCGCATTTTTTTAATTTGATCGACCGATCCGATCTGCTCTGCCGCCGTCAGGTATTGCCACGTCTGGAGGAGGGATTGACCTCTCCCTGCGAAATGATCGACCCGTGCGCGGAGGATGCACATATGCCCGTGCCGGGGCTCGTGCATCGTTACCCTGACCGCGTTCTCTTTCTGGTCACCGACCGCTGCGCCTCCTACTGCCGCTATTGCACCCGAAGCCGTGTCGTGGGCGGTGATGGCGATAAGGAACTGCACATCGATTTCGAAAATGCTTTCCGCTATGAGAAGCGATGACTTCTCCGGCACCGGGGGTTGCTTTTTGGTTTCCGAGGAAATACTCCTCGCCGCTCAGGACTGTCAATTTGCACCCCAAAATCACCCACCAATGTGCACTTGAAAATCACCCACCCTGAGGTGCTGTTTTCATAGAGGATTTTCTGCCGGGTTGCAAGGGGGTTGAAGGCGCGTCAGCGCCCAATGTTCCCCCTAGAGGAGGGGTTCGGGGAAACGTGGTTCCCCGTTCGTTCATTTCTCCCGCGCAGCGGGCACTTGTTAAGCGGTGGCGGGTTGGTCGTCGTTGCCGGGTTGATCTTCCTCAGGTTGTGCCTGGGGTTTTGATTTGCGCGCTGCCGGGGCCAGCGGGGCGTCTTTGACGCGATAGCTTCGCCCGGTGATCGAGATGACGATGGCATGATGCAGGAAGCGATCGAGGATTGCTCCGGCGGTAGGCACGTCGCTCAGGAGCTTGCCCCAGTCTTCCAGCGGGCGGTTGCTGGTCATGATGGTCGAGCGGTTTTCGTAGCGGCGGATGATCACTTCCAGCAGGTATTCGCCGGAGCTTTTCGGCAGCGCTTTGAGTCCCATGTCGTCGATGATGACCAGGTCGGGTTTAAGGTATTTACGCAGCGTTTTCTCCTGATGGTTGAAGGCTTCATCGCGCATGAAGTCGCGCACAAGGTCGAAAATGGACCGGTAAAGCACCTCCTTGCCCTGTTTGATGGCTTCATAGCCCAATGCCTGAGCGAGATGCGTTTTCCCTACGCCGGGAGGCCCGAGGAAGAGGACGTCATGAGCGTGGTTGAGGTAGCCGCCGGCAGCCAACTCGAAGATCTGCCGCCGGTTGATGGAGGAGTTAAACTGCCAGTCGAAGTCTTCGAGTGTTTTAAGGCTGCGGAAATCCGCGGCTTTGGTGCGGCGGCCGAGGTGTCTTTGCTGGCGTACCTCAAGCTCGTCGTGGAGGATCAGCTCGAGAAATTCGCCATGGGAAAGGCGGCTGGCAGTGGCTTCGGCCAGGCGCACGTCGAGGGTTTGCATCAGCCCCGAGAGGCGCAGTTGGCGCAGGGCGTTTTGGATTTGGATCATGTGTTTTGTTGGTGTTGGTTTGCGGTTTGTGGTTCGACAAAAGAGGGTGCCTGCTCTCCGGCGGGCGAAGCGATTCGGTAGGCTTCCAGCGGACGGATCAGGGGGTGGGTTTCCAGGAAATCGAGTTGGACGACGTTGGCCGGGACTTCGAGCAATCGCTGGAGATCGCGCAGGCGCCATGCGCCGTGGTGGGTGGCGCTGCGGGCTGCTTTTTCCAGGGCGGTGATGGGATGCTTTTCGGCCAGCCGCAAGAGACCCTGCATCACTCGCAACCCCTGCGGACCGCGCACTTTCATCATGCCCTCGGCCCATGCGCCGATGAGCGGGCCGACCATGCGGCATTGCTCCAGCAAGTGATCGCTGCCTCTTTCAATGATGTGCCGTTTGCGGCTGTGGAGATGGGCGTCATCGGTTGTGAACTTGCCCGGCTCCGCCACGGCGTGCAGCCCGATCTGCTCGCGCCGCGTGTTGTAAATGCGCAGCAGCCGCGCCTCCTGCCTTACCCACACCGTGCGACCCACGTATTCCGGCGGCGCGGAGTAGTAGGCCCGTCTGAATTCGACATAACCGTCCCGATGCACCGTGCGCTGAGCCTCCTCAAACATTGGGAAGAGGCTCGGGGGCAGCGCCAGCAAGGCGGGTTTCTCAACCTGGTTGAAAAAGGTGTCCACCTGCTTGCGAGTCGTGCCGTGGATGCGCTTGTCGGCCGTGTTCGTCTCCCAGTGGGCCAGAAAGATATTTTGCGCGCCGAGGCTTTCAAATATCCGCCCCTTGACCGCGTTGTTTTGGGCATACTTCACCCCGCTCTCCACCTTCCCCTTGTGCCGCGCCATCGCCGGTTTGCACGGCAAAATCACCGTGCCGTAGTGCCTCGCAAAATCCTCCAGTTTCGGATTGAGATCGGGATCATACCAGTCGGCCCGGATGACCCCCGCCTTCAAGTTATCGATCACCACCGTCCGGGGCGCTCCGCCAAAATAACGGAATGCATTTTCGATGGCCCGGATGAAAGTCTCCGTATCCTGACGCCATACCGCTTCTGTGTAGCCCTTGCGCGAACACCCCAGCACGCACCGGAAGAGATGCGTCCTGCGCCGCCTGCCGTTTTCCTCAATCCACGCCCCCTGTCCAAAATCAACCTGTAACTCCTGGCCAGGGGCGCATTCCATGCGCCGAAATGGCAGCTCCTGGCCCTCCGGCGCCATCCGCCGCACATAGCGCCTTACCGAATAGTAGCTGCCCTTAAAACCGCATTCGGTCACCAGATCCTGATAGATCCGCTGCACGCTTAATCCTGCTTCGGCCCACTTCTGGATCTGCTCATCCCATGCAGCACACAGACTGGCACTCTCCGCCGAGCCGGTGTGCACCCCTGGTGATTTTGCCTGCCCCACCTCTCCAGAGCCGGTGTGCGGGGTGGGTGATTTTGACGCCAATGCCGCGATGTAGCGCCGGACCGTCACCCGGTCCAGCCCCAGTTCGCGGGCGATCTTGCGCTTGCTCCAGCCCTGCTCATGGAGGGCGATTATCGTTTGCTGATCTTTCACTTTGAGTTGATTCATCGCCCGCAGAATCCCCGAAACAGACGGGGGCTCCTACGCGCGATTTCTCACCTCAAAGGTGGGTGATTTTCAGGTGCAAACAGGTGGGTGATTTTGGGTGCAAACTGACACTCAGGACTTCATCGGATGACCAGGCGGAAAATGGGCCGTCAGTGACTGGGATCATCATGGAGACCTCTAGAATCTCCGTTCGCTTGCTCTGCAAATGAAGGATGCCGCGGTCGTCCAGATAAGCGCGACTGCCATCAAGCCACTCCGCGAGGCGCAAGACGGCAACATGCTTCAGATCGATTTTCGGCGGGCCAAATGGGATGACATTGGAAAGCGGAATTTCAGCAACGGCTGCTGAAGCAGCGTTGTCGAACTGAATATTTCCGTGCGCCTCACCAATGCGATACCATATACCATCGTCGGACAGCAGCGCCAAATGACTCTCGTCCCAGACAGCGATATGAGCGGCGGGCAGGCGCAATACGCGAAGCTCGCGGCCAGCCGAACTGCGCAAGCAAGGAGAGCGGTTGGCCGCTGACTCAGGCGTGAGCCCCTGGCAGAAAATGCGTTTTCACCAAAGGGCTGCACAAAGCCTTCACCGTGCCGGAACCGCAGGCGAACGCGATTATGCGGATACAGAGGCGCAGGAACACGGAGGTGACTCGACGCTATATCCAAAATCAAGATGAAGACCGAAGAATGGGCCAGCTTTGAATTCCCAAAATTGGGGTAGAGGTAGAGAACAGACGATAGATTAACGGTTTCACAGGCTGAAAACCCAGAGAAAACTCACCAACACTTCCACCATGGCTTCTTTGAGAAAGAACTATTCGCAGCGGCTCGACCAATTTCTTCAAGCAAATGGATCTCGATATCTCCCATTCCTTGCTTTCTAAGGAGATTACATGCTGAATCCCGTAACGATTTGCACGAACTCGCCATCTCCACTAGGTTGTGGTTAACAGCCACCCAATATGCCTGCATAATTAATGGAAATGCCTCGCGGGGATTAGCCATTTTCCACGCGAGGATACTCGCCTGATTTACTAGAGAAGCAGCGAGACCAGTTGCATCAGCCGCATTCCGGCAGATTTGTTGCACTTCTTGGTATTTTTGTAGGGCCGAATCCAAATCTCCACGTTGTTCCAAAATTAGCCCCTGCTGGCCGACCGTTGCTCGCAGTCCCTGAAGTCGCAATTTGCTCTTCTTGGGTAGTTCACGGTAGATTTGTTCTGCACGGTCATAAAGCGTGAACGCGCCATCCACATCGCCTTGGCTCTTAAAAATCTCCGCTTGCTTGCCAAGTGAGGCCGCGAGACCACTTTTCTCTCCCGCTTCATCGTAAAGTTTTTCCGCTTCCCTGAGTAACACAAGCGCATGGTCGATATCGCCGCGATCTCTGAGGACCAATCCATTATTATAGATCGAAGTAGCCCTATTTGCTTTTTCTGAATTGGTTTCTTTGGTGTGCAATTGGCGCTCATGGATGACTTGAAGGATGTTTCCACCAATCGTTTGAAGTTGAACGGCCAACTCGGGCAAGTCAGGGGCACTCGAAAGCAAAGTGGCGACTTCCTCCAGCAAAGAAAGCGCTTGCTCAGGTTTAGGCATATTGCGGGCGACGATGCCTGCATGATTAGTCAGTGCGATGACCAATCCCCTTGAATTGCCCGAATCTCGGCAGATTCGCTCCTTTTGCTGAAGCAACGCAATTGCTTCTCTATGAAGCCCTTGGGCGTCAAGGACCAGCGCGTGGGAGCCGAGACAAACTTGCAACCCGTCTTGATTATTGATTTCGCGGCAAATCTGTTCAGCCTTCCGAAAGAGTTCCAGCGCATGATCTGCATCGCCGCACGCATTGAGAACCTTCGCCTGGTTCGCAAAACAACCCTGCAGCCCATTTTGGTTGTCTGTTTCTCGGCAGATTCGCTCCTCCTCTTCATGGAGTTCCAGCGCACCCTTAAAATTGCCTGCGGCGTAAAGAATTACAGCTTGATTCGCTAGGCACGCTTGCAGTGCAGTTTTGGCGCCCATTCCGCGACAGATCGTTTCGGCCTCCTTTAACAGCGTTAATGCGCGGCCGCCGTCTAGTTCTGATAGGATAATCGCTTGTGTGCTCAAGCATGCTTGCAGTGCACCCTCGTTTCGAAGTTCTCTGCATCGTTGTTCCGCCTGCTTGAGAATTCCCAATTTTCCATCAAGGTCATTAACGGTCGACATGCTTACCTGCTGCAATGAAAATTCCCCGTGGGATTGAGTGTCCTTCGTGTGAAAAGCCAAATGATACGTTCCGTCATTCGATGGGGGATGAAGTATCAAAGTATACGTAGAGTCCTCCACCCTAACCGAACTGTGGCGTAAGCTTTCCCGTGTTTCTTGCACCCCTACTGAACTCACCGAGTTGCTCCGCAATTTCATCAGCAACAACAATTGCATCCGGAGTGCTTGTTGCAGGCCGGCAACATCGCCCTCGTTACGGCAGATGTGCTCCTCTCGCTTGCGCGTCACTAAGGCACCGCCAAGATCGCCGATACCTTCGAGGATAATGCTTTGGATGCCAAGAGACTGTCGCAAGCTACTCTTGTCGTTCAGTTGTTCACAGAATTGTTCCTGTTGCTTTAAGAGCGCAAGCGCCTCTCCCGAATCGCCCTGCGAGAGAAGAAAAACCGCCTTTCGCGCCATTAGCGTGATTTGTGCGGACAAAGACTCTTCCAAGTCATGAGAATTTCCAAGTTCCCTGCAAATTTTCTCTTTTTCTTCGAACAGCGCAATCGCTCCGCTAGGATCGCCCTCCAATTCTCGAACCTTTCCCTTAATACCCAGAATAAACTGCAAAATCTCCTTGGCGCCCAATTTCCGGCAGATCTGTTCGGCTTCGATGAGGAATGGCATGGCGCTCTCCCTATCACCTCGTTTGATCAAGATCCCGGCATGATTACCGAGCCAGTTCGCCAGTGCGTTTTGGTTGCCAATCTCACGACAGATTTGTTCCGCTTGCATTAGCTGCTCCATCGCCGTGTCGAGGCAACCCTGATCCATGAGGACCAAGGCTTGGTTTCCGAGAGCGGACTGCAATGAATCCTTATGATTGAGATCTGTGCAGATTTGCACCTCCTGATCGTGCAGAGATTTTGCACCACACAAATCGCCGCGAACGCGCAAAATTAACGCCTCGTGGCCTAGCACAGAGGCAAGGTTTTTCCTATTCCCTAATTCGCGACACTTGTGCTCGGCCTGCTTGAGAAGCGTAATTGCACCTTGTAGATCGCCCCTAATCCGAAGAATATTCGCCTGACTGACAAAGCAACTTACCAAGCCGTCCCTGTCGCCCAACTCGCGATTAATCTGTTCCGATTGTTTTAAAAGAGCCAATGCCCCGGTGAGATCACCGCGATCCATCAGCACATTCGCCTGGTTGCAGAGGCACCCAGCCAAGCCTCTCTCATTGCCGAACTCGCGAACTATTGATTCGGCCTTCCTCAATATTTCCATAGCACCATCAAGATCACCGCGGGTGCGAAAAAGATTCGCCTGATCAATTAAGCTCTCCATAAGGCCACTCATGTTTCCCAGTTCACGAAAAGACATTTCAACCTGCTGGAAGAGTTTCATCGCCTCGTCTAAATCCCCTAAATTATACAGATGTCGAGCGCAGGAACCTAGGATGACTGCATGGTTGGCGGAATCACCGATTTCGCGAAAGCACTGTGCCAATTGAATACTCAAATTAAACGCCTCCGCTGGATGTCCAATACTGTCTAGTAGTATGGATAAACTATGGAGGATGTTTACATTAAACGACTGCGTCTCATCCAAACGATATGCAGCCCTTGCAGAAAAGCCATTTTCTTCCAGCCGAGCCCAACAGGCCCTCGCATCGAACGGATTGAACTGCCAAAACGCTTCAAAGAACGATAGGTCCGATAGCAAATCGCAAAGTTTTGTCCAAGCTGCGGCTTGAGTGAGATGCCAGGGCAGTTCTTCGATTTTGCGGGGACTTGATGATTCTGGTGTAAAAAACTCCGCCAGCCGAAGATGCGCAGCGCGTTGGTCGTTTTCCCTAGGGATATAGGCGGTCTGTACCGCTTCGCGCAGGTAATCATGGAAGAATGTGAGCAAACCATCCCGGCTGATCAGTGAATCCTCGATTGTGAGAAAGAGCGGACTCCAAGCGGCCCGCGGCAGCGGTTCGCCATCAGTTCCCAGAGCCCTTAGCAGTTCGTTCTCGGTCAAGCCGCGTCGGGCCGACCAAAGCAGTGTCATCGCATTGCTTACGAGCTTTGTATCTCCATCGTAGTCGGCTTCCCATCGGGCAAGAATTAACACATAAAGCGCGGGGATAGTTTCGGCGTTGAGATAATGGCCTATGCGTTCATCGAGCCTCTCATGTTGTCCGAAAACTCGCAATTCCTCCAACAGTGCGCGGAGGAAGAGCGGATTTGCGGATTGCGGCGCGGCCGCGATGCGTTTGGCCCGGTCGGGGCTGAGTGCCTTGCTGTGTTGGGCAAGATATTGGCCGATAAGTTGCCCCCGCTCGACTTGATTCAGCGCCTCGATTTCGAGCACGGGCCAGCGGCGTTTCTGCAAATCATCCAGCGCACGACCCGGCAGTGTCGAGAGGATTAGCCTCACGTTGTCTGGAATCACGGGAGGCAGCCAAACAAGGTCCGGTGCTCCGTCGTGATCCTCCAACTGGTTTAGAGCGTCGAGGATAATTACAATCCGACTGCGCGCCGAAGCCATCGAAAGCCAATTGGCAAAGGCGGGGCGCAAAGCATCGGGGTGATTGGGGATTTCCTGTTCGATCCCAAAGCGTCGCTTGAATTCGGCCATAATCCGTCTAAGCATTGCCGCCCAGTTTGAACTATGTGGCGTACCGCCAATGAAATGCAGGAGCAACAGATCACCCGAATGTTCAGCTAGGTGACGCAAGGCCCAGTTCGCCAACAATGACGATTTGCCGGAGCCGGATTCACCGATTACCACGAGCGGCGCGTCGTTGCCCGCTGCGTGGTCGTCGAGGCGATCGAAGTATTCCTGCCGCCCGATGTAAACCCGCGCGCGGCTTCGAGCAAAGGCTTCGTGATCGGCGGCTTCTCGGTCGAGCGGATCAGGCTTAGAGCCTTCAGGATAAAGATCGTTGATGAGTTTCGTGAAATCTTCGAGCACCCATTCTCCAAGTTCCTCGGGACTCGCATAGCACTCACGAATCCGGCAGACCTGTTCATCACAAGCCCGGCGGATATCGGTCTTGAGGCGCTTGAGTTTCTCGCCGTGCTCGGCGCTCTCTGCCATGAAATCCGCTTTCTTTTCGTCCGGGACGCCGACCACCATCTTTGGATCCCGGAAATAGAAATAGGCGTGTTGGTGCATCACCTCGTTGCGCAGGACGCCATGAACGATCTCCAGTTCGGTAACTGACTTGTTGCGATGCTCCTTCAGCCAAGGTTGTTGCGCGACGAGATCATCGGAAATGCTTTGAGGTATCCAACCATAGCGCTCGCCCAGGAGACCGATGAAATAGGGGTTGCATCGGTTGATTTCTTCCAGACAGATGGGCAGAACTTTGCCCTCGGCAGCGGCTTCATCGGTGACACCCCACCGCAAATCCACCTCTCCCCATGTGACGCCGCGCGATTCGCAGAGTTTGCGCAACTGCGGAAAAACGAACTTCACCAAGTGATCCCGCTCCGCACCCATATCACGAAAGGTGGAGGAAATGAAGACGCGGATGTGGCGGTCGTGCTGCAAATCAGATAAAGCATCACTCATAGGGTTACAACTATCTGTCTATAAGTTCGAGCGCGGTGATTAGTTATCATGCTCCGCGGATTTAGTTCGCCATTATACTCCGGCCGAATGCATTGCGAGGTAATACCACTCGCGTGCTTCGGCGAGAAGCGCACGCTCGATCGGTTCCACTACCCGTCGAACGGCTTCCTGACTCTGGGCGAGCCGTAGGCGCGCTTCGGCGGATTCGATCAGTTCTAGCATGGCGTCGTAACGCACCTTGCGCCGTCTCACGTCGAAGAGGATGGCCAGTGAAATCAGGGTGGATGCTACGACCGGTGCAAAGGCTGGGATGAACAAGAGCCAACTGTGAAGCAATGTGCGGTGACCCGCCAGAATGCCCGCAAACACCGCGATCAGCACGAGCGCGGTCAGGCCGGAACAGGCCACTGCGACCGGCTCGATCCGCCCCTGCTTTTTGGCACGGAGAAGCTGCTTCCTGAAGTAGTCAGCCTCGTCTTGAAGGCGTTCTTTTTCATAAGATGTCTTAAATGCTTGGAGTTGTCCGTCCGCCTCGTAACAGGCGGCATTCGCGTTCGTGTTGCAATCGTCCCTTTGTTCGAGCCGGGCGAACCGCAGGGAGATCACCAGGCGATTAAACTCCGGGACCGCTGGATGCCATATTTGTGAGAGATCGAGCGGAGACGCCCAGACGGCGTGAGCGGAACGGCAGAGTTCAGCGGCGAAGCGGTACCGGGCTTGCCGATGCTGTGGTCGCCGCCAGGACAAAATCACGAGCATTGTGAGCACTCCTACGACACAAAGTAGAGCGCAAAGCACAAACGGAGCCGCAGTGTACCCCCGTGTGAGGACCGCCGGTGCGAGGATGACAGCGCCCGACTGCAACACCAATGTCCAGATCATCCCTGCGCGATAACTCCAGCCCTTGGTTACTGCGGCGGCGTCCGCGCGTTGATACAACTCCAACACCGCTTTGCGTCCCGTGTCGTCGGACACGGCGGATTGCGAACATGGAAGAACACCACGCAGGGTTGCCGCAGGAGCACTTTTTATCCCAGGCAAAGCGTGGAGTTCGGACATCAATTGGTCATAAAATGGAAAGGACGCCCATTCGTCTTTCTTAACCTCACCTGTTTTGGAACAGATCCAGAGGACCGGTTTCCCCTGGGTCTTGGCGTAAGCAATGATCTCTGCAGTGCCGCCGTGTCCCCGTGCCGGTTCACCGTCCCATACTGCTAGCAGCAAGTCCGCTTCATCCAGCATCCGCAGCCCGGCATCCAGGTAGGCCGATGCCCGAATCTCGGACTGCCGCAGCCTTTCCAGACGGATTTCAAGGGAGCCGACAACCACATCGATCGCCCGCTTTAGGCATTCAGATGCCCGGCCCCATTCTTCGGCGGTAAAATCATGCGAAAATTCGGCCTCCGGCATCGGCAGGATAGCCCGCCATGGCATACCCGCCGCCAGCGCCTGCTCCGCGAAGAGGGTATCGGCACCCGCCGCGATCGACGATTCAGCAACCACAGTTCCGTTATTCTGACCTGCTGCCACGCGAACTGCCTGCAATCGCTCCCGCATGACGGATGCGACCCGTTCCTCGTGCGGAAGACGGCGATGGCCGACGCAGGCAACAACCCATCGGCTGCGAATGTGGGGATTTCTCATGATTTACATTCTAAAGCAGGTGGTCCAACCTAACATTTTTGCAGGCGTAGAGCTGCCCTATCTCCTGTAGAAGCGGGATGAGCCGCAGATTGTCGATTCCAAAGCCGCCGTGCTGCTTCGCGATTCTCGCCACTTCCTCTGTCGTGTAAAAGCGGTCGTAACGCACGTAGGAGAATTTCTTGTCGGAGGGGCGTCCGGGCGTTTCGGGAATCAAATCTCCCACCTCGGTGTCGATCGCGTCACCGAAACGGCATTCACCAAGTACTCGGCATGTCAAATCCTGCTGTAAACCGATGGTGTCAAGAAATGCGCCGAGGGACATGCCCACTTGTGCAAGTCGGCTCGGAACCGCCGCGCGTTTGGGATTCCATACAGTACGCAAACGACGGGTTCCGATTGAGACCAAATGCAGTTTGTCCGTCCCCGTTTCCCAGTCCCCGCCGTAGCACGGCAGGGTTGCCATGAGAAATGCAATTTGGCTAGGGTTGTTGAAGGGCGTGACTGCGCCATCAATAAAAAGAAATCGCTGCGAACCAAGTTGAATCGTTTCCGGAGGAAAGTACCAGGGTGCGGCGGCGCTCGCACGCACCAACTGCCATAGCGGCAGGAGAAGGTTGCACTCCAGATCGGGCGAGCCATCCTCTTTGAACCGCTGGTTATACTTCGCCTTGGGATTGTTCGACACCGGCCAAGACGCCCCGGTGGTGGCGTTGCGCATCACCAAAAGCAGCCGCGTTTTGAGAATTTCGCTGCCGAGCGTGGCAATTTCCCCGTTCGCTTCCCGGAAATAGTCTTTCAGAAACGCCGCGAGCCCCTCCTGGCAGAACTTGGCCCGGTGCCATTGCCAGAGAGGCGCCTTGCGAAACATTGCCGTCGCCTTTTCAATGTAGAGTCGCCGAATCTCGCCAACCTCGCCGCCGCACGATAGGAACGTGCCGACAATGGCCCCCGTGCTCGTGCCGGCGATCATCTGGAAATGATCGGCGAGAACAAGCCCTGGTCTCCCGTAATGATCGCGCAAGAGGTGTTCGATTCGAGCAAGCACCTCGATGGTGAACAGCCCAAAAATCCCGCCGCCGTCCAAGGAAAGAATGCGCTTCCGGGCATGATGGGAGGAGGTCAACAAGGACGACTCCTTTCATTTGGACTACCGTACGCGAGGATGCGAGGACGCGAAGTCCTTTGGTGGCACGGGATTGTGCAAGCAGAAGCGGGCATGGCGTTTATCTCCAAGTGCCAGCAAGGCCAGGATCATTCACCGCGAATGCCTCAGCGTCCAACACTCATGGCCCAGTGTGTACTGGGCGACAGCCAATGTCGATATTTTCTGCCGTTTCTGGCGGCTCCGAGCCAGCAGGACTACGGGCCTCCAAGCAGCCCTGAGTCGGCAAACAGGGATTCCTCGTAACGCAGAAACCGCACAGGCTTTACGTGGATGACGCTTCTGTCCTATTCTGCCTACCTATGGTCAACGAATCGCAGGTGGAACAGCGGTGCGACTTCAAATACTGGGCGTTCATCAGCTACAGCCACGCAGACAAAAACTGGGCCGACTGGCTGCACCGGGCGCTAGAGACATACCGCATCCCGAAGCGCCTTGTCGGAGCAGAATCGCGCGACGGAAAAGTCCCCTCGCGTGCTTTCCCTGTCTTTCGGGACCGCGACGAACTGCCGGTTTCCGCTGATTTGGGCGGGAACCTCCGGGAGGCACTGTATTCTTCGCGTTACCTTATCGCCATCTGCTCTCCTCGATCCGCGCATTCGCTTTGGGTCAATGAGGAGATTAAGACCTTCAAAAGACTTGGACGCGAAGACCGGGTGCTGGCGTTGATCGTGGATGGGGAGCCGAATGCCAGTGACGGAAAACCGGGCTTTAATGTAAACGATGAATGCTTTCCGGAAGCGATTCGATTCAGAGTAAACGCTGAAGGAGGAGTAGTGTCGACGCGGACGGAACCGATCGCTGCTGACGCGCGCCCAGGGATGGATGGGAGAGCAAACGCAAAGCTAAAACTGCTCGCTGGCATCCTCGGGGTCAATTTCGACGAACTCAAACAGCGGGATCGGATCCGGCGCCGGAGGCGAACGGTAGCAACCATTTTCGCTGTGATCCTGCTTACCGCGTCGAGTCTGGGCATCTGGGAGTTCCAGGCGAGGAGAGGAAGGGAACGTCTGGAAAGGCAGCGCCGACAGCAAATCGCGGAGCAAGCTGAGGAACAAGGACGCCTGGCAATGCTCACCGGGGATATTCCGCTTGCTGTTGCGAGTTTTGAAAGGGCACTTGCGGCGGCTCCGGTGGATTGCCCCGCCACGAAACTCATGCTCGGTGTTGCAAAACGACAGAGCGACGGAACAGCCACGGTGTTGGAAAGGGGGGAAGAGAGGGTGTTTGAAATGCATATGGACTCGACGGGAGCGAATCTGCTGACAATCGGAAACGGACAAAGAGTTGCGACTGTCTGGGATCTCCGCACCAACCGTGTCATACGAGAGTTTGGGGGGCATAAATGCGCTTTCGGCGGGTCTTTCGGACCCCAGTTCAATTTCAGAGGCGATAAACTGCTTTGGGCTGACAGCGATCGCTGGGTCGTTCACGATGTCATCGCTGGAACCGAAGTCTGGCTGCCGGGTGGCTCTTTCAGCCGGTTCTGTTTCCTCGGCAATCAAGCTTATGTGCTCGGGTGCCGCGAACCCAAAAACGGTAACAATGATCTTCTCTGTTTTGATGTTTTTGACGGGATAACAGGTTGCGCGTTAAAACACTTCGATTTTGGCTGCGGAAAAATCGGCGGACTCCAAGCAGATGCGATGGGCCACACTGCGTGCTGCGGTTGGTTCAGCCCCGCACCGACTCCAGCAGGAGTGAGCTTTTGGCAAGGCGAACCGCGGCTGAAATGGTTCGAGATAAAAACAGGCAAAGTCATTGCCGATCTACCGCGCCATGACTCGGCGTCGCCCGAACTCAGCCCCGACGGGCAACGTTTGCTCTACCTTCGCCCTGACGGCGTTTTTGAGGTGCGTTCGAGAGAGTGCGTTTTGTGGACGTTCCCGACAGCAAACGCCATCATGCCGGAAGCCCATTGGTCCCAAGGCGGTCGCTATGTGATTTCCAATATTATGGGAGAGACAAGCGTACGTGATGCCACAACTGGAAAACTGCTCTGGAAGGATATCTTTTCGTACTCCTCCACAGATCGATCGGATTCCTACCTCGCTTACGCCGATAGCCAGGGCCGAGTTCGTGTCCGCGAACTGGGAAGCGGAACGATTCTCGCCGAGTTTACTGACCGGATCGGCTGGCCGGATTTGAGTGAGAATCCAGAGGATCGCCTGGTTCAATTTACGCCGGATGCACAGAAACTGCTGCTTGCCGGTTCAGGAAAGAAGGTTAAGATCTGGGATTGGCGCCGTTCCAGGGCGGACCGGTCGGTATTGGGTAATCCGATGGATAGTTCCAAACCGACTAGCGTGCTATTTAGCCCGGACGGCACTCTTTTGGGGGTGCGCAAAGACGATGCCAGCGCGATAGTTTATGAACTCTCGACCGGACGACAACGAGTCACGATCAACGCAAGAGAACCCGATGGAGGGGTGCAAACTATGGCGTTCAGCCCGGACGGCAAGAAGCTTCTCACTGGTTCGGAAGTGCCATCCGATCTCTATTCAGCTATCCTGTGGGATACGACGTCGGGGAAGCAGATCGTTCGCCTTGATGATGGCGGGAAAACGGTTTCGGCGAACGGGCGAATAGCAACCCGGTCACCGCTTTTGGAACAGCGAATTAGCGTTGGATGGGGATCGCAGCGAATGATTACCGTCAACTTTAACCTCGGCCTGGGCTGCTTGTGGAATACAGCGGCGCAGCCCGCCAAACTATTAGAGTTTCCGACTGGTTCAGGACCCGCGGACTGGCGAGCAGCGCGCAATGGTTCGATCCATGTTTCAGTCTCAAGAGACGAAAGCCGTTTTATGGTTGCCGACTTTACGGGAACCGTTCGCGTCTTCACACTCGCTGGTGCCAAACTGCTTTCTACGTTACGTCATCCTTTTCAAAACTTCACCTGCGCCGAACTCAGTGCCGACGGATCGACATTACTCACTCGCGACTCGGATTCTCATCTTCTGGTGTGGGACCTAGCGCAATCGAAGCCATTGAGAACGATCAATCCCGGACCTGTAGAAGTGAACGAAGCCCACATCAGCGCTGATGCTAGGTTTGCTTTGGCTGCATGTTCAGATAACTGCGTGCGTTTGTGGGACGTGCGAACTGGTGTTTTGCGAACTACCTTTCGCGAACAGAAGCCGCCGGGAGGAGGCGGCATTGAAACGCTCGGTGCCCCCGTGGACATGCATGCCACCGAATACGCCTCCGGCTTTCTTGCCACCCGAATGGACCCGCGCGGCTTTTGGATCGCAGGTGCAAATGAGGACGGTTACGTCTGCGTTTGGGAGATTGCCACTGGCCGCCAGTTGTTTCGGTGGAAGCTGGATTCTCCGTCACACGATATTCACTTAGCGGTCGCCCCCGATGGTGGCCACCTTGGTGCATTCGGTTTTGATGGCGCAGTGAGAGTATTTGATCTAACCCCACCCAAACATCCATGAAATGATCGCTATTCTTGCGTGAAATGAAGGATCCCGTCCTTGTTGTTAGCAGGCTGTCAGGGCGGACTCGAACGAAAAGTGGGAATCAAGTGAAGTTTGGGCGCTGTGGTTGCGAACTTACACGTTATTCGCCCGTCGGTTTCGTAATCCGCCGCACAGTCATCCCACAGGTGTCCACCAAGACTCCCGGAGGCTTTCCATAATCCGGCCCAATGTTTTCCGAAACGGGGTGCGCCGGATGCCCTGAAAAGGATTTCCGACGCGAAACGGATTTTTGTCTTCGACTCACCTCACCGCTCGCCAGCGAGAATCTCGCTCACAAATTGGCGGATATGAGAGGCGATGATCCTTCCGGCGCCGGGGCTTGGTTTTTGCTTTCCGATGAAATACTCTTCTCCACTCAGCACTTCATCGGATGACCAGGCGGAAAATGGGCCGTCAACGTCAGGAATTACCATGGAGACCTCCGGAATTTCCGTTCGCTTGCTCTGCAAATGGAGGATGCCGCGGTCGTCCAGATAAGCGCGACTGCCGTCGGGCCACCGTGCGGCGCGTAAAACGGCAATATGCTTCAGGTCGGTTTTCGGCGGGCCGAAGGGAATGATGCTGGAAAGCGGGATTTCTGGAATGGCTACCGAAGTAGCGTTGTCGAACTGAATATTTCCGTGCGCCTCACCAATGCGAAACCAGATTCCGTCGTCTGACAGCAGCGCCAAATGGCTCTCGTCCCAGACCCCGATATGGGTGAAGTCGGTCCGAACCTTTCGCCAGGACGGTTTGATTTCGAGCGATAGAAGCTGCTCTGGCGTCTGCGAGTACAACCGGCGGCAGGAATTGTAGGATGCATTGACCCACGTCAACTCCAAGAGGAAATCCCCGGCGGTCGTTTTGAGCAAAAGCTTTCCCATTCCTGCCTGTGCCTGCTGCACGATCGCGGGGTACACCGGTGAAATGCCTCGATCCACAGACCGGACAAGATCATAGACAAACCCTTCATCGTCCACGATCCACGGACCGGAGTCCTCGGCCTTACCCCAGCGTTCATAACTGTTTGCCCAGAGATCCTGCCCGTCGAAAACGAGAACCGGCTTCCCTCGTCCACTTTCATTCAGGTGCCTGAGGGGATACCGCTTCATTTGCAACTGATAATCTTGCTCATTCCAGGCCAGAACACCCACTTCCAGTGGCGCTCCCTGCGACTCCAAGAGGTAATACCGTGACCCAACTGGCCTTGCGAAGGGCGGATGCACATAGCGAGCGAGTTCGAAAGTATCGTCGAAGTCCTTGAAGCGAATCACCACGGTTTGATCTTCGAGGACGACAAGGAGGGTGTCTGCTTTAAGTGAAACATGGAGAGGAATGCTTTCGACGGTATACTCCGTCCGTTCTTGGAAAACGGGAAGGTACCGGTCGCCCATGGCGAATCCCGACCAACGCAGAAGCACGATGCGCCGGCGCTTTGGATCGTGGATGACGGCCAGGAATCCGTTGAATGGCCGGTGGAAAAGGCCCAGAACGGTGTTGCCGGGACAGATAGGACACTGCGAAACACGAACAGCGCCTCGGCTTGCATCCGGCCAATACCAGAAATAGCCCTTTTCCGTCACGCAAAACGCCTTGTCGCGTCCACACTCGGCCCAGATTGCGACTGGCGACTCAGGCGGGCCAAGCAGGGGAAAGGACTTCCGGTCGAAGACTTCGAGAGGCCGGTCGAAGACATTGCTGAGCAAGTCGATGACGGCCTCTCGGTGCTCCCTGATCTTGCAGGTTTCAGGCCGCCTTCCAGTGCTAGCGAAGTGATAACGTAGGGCAGCAAGGTAGGCGTCCAGATTGGCGCGTTTTGTTTTTTCTTCGTTCGTACTATAAAGAAGCCCTTTCAACAGGACTTGCTCATACCGCTCCGATCCATTGTCCGCACGAAGAGACGCGCCAAACTCCAATCCCTGAAGCCGCAGGCAAGCCAACTGGTTTCCCTTTGCAAAATAGAGCTTCTGCTGGGCTGAATCGATGGCCAGCGAGCGGACGATTTTGGACTGCCAATAGACATTCCGGCACCTGCCGCTTTCCAAGTCCCACAAGCAAAGCAGGCTGCCCGACGCGTCCACATAGGAGCACCATGCGTGGCGTCCATCGCTCGCGACCGCCAGCGCTGAAACGGATCGACCTTCCAACCGCCCCAATGACCGGAGGCATTGGCCTGTAGCCAGGTTCCATACACGGAAAGTTCCATCCTCATAGCCCACAACCATTCTGTCGGCATCGGGTGTTACCGCAAAGGTTTTTACAAGGCTTTTTCCCCTAAAACAGCGAAGCTGCGCGCCACTGGCCACGTCCCAAAGACTGACGGTCTCCGATCCATCCCCCGACACAAGAAAACGACCATCGGGCGTGAACATGAGGGTTTCCACCGCCCGTTCTTGCTTTAGCACGGCGACACACTCTCGTGTTTGGAAATCCCATATCCGGATGGCTTTGTCTTCGCCGCCTGAAGCCAAACGCAGCCCGTCCGGGGCAACAGCAACGGCGTTGACCGCTGAAAGGTGCCCATGGAACTCGGCGATGCACGTTACGGATTCCCTGTCGCACTGCCACGCCGTGAGATTGCTTCCCGCCGCCACAATGCAGTTCCCTGCGAACGGAGCAATGCAGGTCACTTGGCACTCGACGCCGGGGATGGCATGCAAGCATTCCCCGGTCCCGGCATCCCAAAACACAAAAAGCCCATCGGGGGCTCCAGTTACGACCAAATTGTTTTCCAGTAGCGCGATCTCCGAGACGGAATGGGCGTTTTCCTTCTCTCCCGCGCCAACTGCGGTCTGATGTTCTTTCTGCCATTCGTGCTGTAGAATGGGAGCGAACCATTGCCCGGCCAACGACATTGCGTTTTCGCGGACCTCCCGGAAGGGGGAGCGCTGCAACGCGTGTTGCACCGCAACCCCCGGCACATTATAAAAGCACCGTGGAATCTGGGGAATGTTCTGAGAAGCAAAACAGGAATAGCCGAGTAACTGCTGAAGCTGTTCCTTCATCCGGGACTTTTGCCCGGCAACATCATCGGAATAGACCTGGTCGCTTTTCTGCAAACGGTGCTCCAAATCTAGTTTGCAGAAAATATAGGCCGTTTCGATGGATTTGTGATCACCGAACCGGCAGAGAGCTTCCACAAAGCGCAAATCACAGAGAGCCTCGCCCAGAGCAGCCCAACCGCCTGTGCCTTCCATCAGATGCGTGAAAATGTGAAGATGAAAATAGCCGTCATCAGGCGCTGCATGCCATCCCCCCGGGTATTGTTCACGATAGATTTCGAAGATCGCACGGTGCAACGCCGGCGGGGGCTGCATCATGCGGGCGAAATAGTCGTGAACCAACGGATTGAGTTGGACCCATTGTCCGGGTTCGGCATCCAGCGGCAGGAAGCCGTGGCAAAAATCCATCAGCTTGCGACGGCGGAATGTCTTAAACAACGCCTCTGCGTCCGCTTTCTTCATGTTTGCCGTGCGCTGCCAAAGCGCCGTGATGAGCGCGCAGGGGATCTTTGCATCCCTTTTAAAGACGGTCAAATCTTGAAGCCTCGACCTTTCCGCATGGGAAAGCGACTGCAATTCCTCGTCCAGTAGATTTATCAACTCGGCCACCGGTTGTGGCGATAAGGTTTGGTCGAGGAGCATGCCTTAGTGGAGTGCCGCAAGGGCGGATTCCGAAGGTCCAACCGCTCAGCCCGCCTTGCCGGCCAGGGCATGGGCTTCGACACGGACCTTGTCCTTGGCACCTTCAGGAATCTCTGGGAGGATTTCATCGATCTGGGCTAATAGATCGAGGACTCTACTGGAAACAGGCATTGGCGCAGTAATTATTCTGACCTCGTCCAAAAGCCTCTCTACTTCCTGCAAGTGTTCCGCGGCGATTTCGATTTTCGGCCTCGCCTTCCGTGTGGGCCGCTTGGCAGTCCTCCGCCCGGCTCCGGAGTCGATGAGCTTGTGAACGGTGGACGCCACGATCTTCCCTGTCACCGGCTTTTCTCCCGCGACCTTCAATGCCTGATCCCAAGCGTTGCGCACATCGTTCGCGTTGGAGAGCAGCACAAGGGGGCGAACCTGACGTTCATTCGTGGGAAGCACGACATTCTTGCCCATGGGCAAAATCTCCACCACCTGCGCGGCATCCAGAAGTCTCTGCCGGTAAGACGGGCCAAACTCCCAGCGCCCATGGCAGTATTCTTCAAAGGTGGCGTATCCCACGAATAGCCGCTTTTGTTTGATCTCTGCCAGGGCTCTGGCCACCTCGATGAATGTGCCGACTCCCCGCTCGATGATGATTTCCAATCGCTGCAAATCGGCCTGTTCCGCCGCTGCGAGTTGATCGACTGCAACGGAGCGTGCCGTCGTTGCCGGGCCGATGAGTTTCGCGTCCGGGATTGGTGGCGTGGGTTTTGTCCGGTTTTTCATGGTGATATCCCTATCCTGATCCAGTGGAAATGACGTTTTTGGCGTGCCGCTCTGAAAAGTTTTGATTTTTGGCGGGGGATTCTGCCGGCTTCTTCCGTCAATTCGAGCCTTTTTTCGTAGTTCTTTCAATTTTTCTGGCGGCCGACTAACTCGGACCAACTCGTTGACGGGCGATTCAGCCGATCTCCAAAACCGGTCTCGAACGGAATTGATTGGTCGACACTGCGAAGCCTCTTGATTTTTCAGAGCGGACGGAATTCTAAGACGAGCCAACTTTAAAGCAGGTTAGCCGGCTATTGCAGTGTTCGCACCCATGTGAACCTTTCCGGCACCTCGACACCTTGCTTGATCGTCGGGCCGTTTGTCGTATAACCGTTGGCGTGCAGCTATTATTTACAGCCGACATTCATCTGGTGGGGGACTTCAAAACCAAAACCTTGGAGGGATTGCGGGCGATGTGGAAATCCGCTCAACCGGATGCACTGGTTGTCGCTGGCGATATTTCTGAGTCAACCTTGGCCGAGGATTCCCTGAAGCTGCTGAGGCGCATCACTGGGCCGGACGCACCCATCGCCATTTGCCTGGGAAACCATGACGCGTGGGCCAGCAAGCGCGCTCTCGAAACGGCAAGGAATCTGGAGGACATCGAAGAGCGGTACTGGCGCCCGGCAGCGGATCGTTACAACGTGACCCTACTGGACTGCGTCAACGCCCAGTTCGATGCCTTTACTATCGTCGGCGCATACGGTCACTACGACTACGGGTTCGCTGTTCCCGGCCTCGTGATCGATGGCGAAGAAATGCGCTCCGAAGATTATGCGCGCGGCACAGTCTCCAGTGCGGGGCTTACCTGGAATGACAAGAGGCATATGCCATGCAGCCGAGGGGATTGCGCGGAGGCCGACCGCCAGGCGGCGGGACTCGATCAACACCTGGCCGCAGCCGTGGAACGGCAAAAGCCGGTGCTGGTGGTCACGCACACCGCGCCTTTCGATGCGCTCATCGGTCGCCCATGCGATCCCTTCGATCCTCGATCCTTTTTTCGGGCGCACAGTGGGTCCACGCGCATGGGAGCCGTGATCGAGAAATACGCCGCTCACATCGCATTCCTCGCGTGCGGCCACACCCACTGCGAGGTCGGTCCATTCCAGCTTGACGTTTCGGATTCCAAATCGATTCTCGCCGCGAACATCGGCTCGGATTATGGAAATCCTCGGGGAGTTCTGGTGGACACCAACGGAATGACCGTGTGGCGGGTTCCATCCTGAATGGCGACTAATTTTATAAGCGCGCAGCTACAGGCATGATTCTTGTAAATGGCGAGTGGCCGGGGTGCGTATCACGGCCATCGAACAGGGAGCCATCGTGGCTGCGCTTATTTTAACCCATCTTCTGCACCGGTTCGACAGCGACTCCGAGCCGTTCTGGCACGAGCATTTCGTCGCCAAAACCTGGCAGACTGTTAGGAATCAGGGGCGCATACCAACCGCGACTTCTCCGGGCCGTCCACCGCGCGGCACCTCCCGATCAGCGATTTTAAGAAACTTTGTTTAAGTATGGTTCAGAATGGGGTGTAGAAAATGACGAAGCAGCAAGGTCATTCCGAATACTAGTAGATTGCCGATGATGAGGATGCCGCCCCACCATGCGAACTTTTCTCCCAGTCCCATGCAGTCATCTGCGCCTTTTTTGTAACAGTAATAAAAGAATACACCTCCCAGCGCGCAAGCTGGTCCGCCCCCAATCACAAAGATGGCAATGGCTGCGGCTATGGCACCGAAAATGACTCCGAGGAACTTTTCCATAATTGGTTTTTCCTGAGAATGCTGGATCGCCTTTGCGGATGCAACACAAAGTTTTTTCGATGAGATCGCAAACCCCTTTGTACACGTCAATATCCAACTCGCTGCGGGAACCCGTATGAATTGGAAAGTGCAACGGACCATCTTCGGAGGGAGCCAAGGCGTCCAAGAAATGGTTGCCGCCACCCAGGTCTTCCAGCCCCCCTTTGTTCGCGCGCAGCCGCATTGCGAGAGCATCCCAGTGCCGCGCCGTCAGGTCTTTGGAGGACTCTGAAGATAAGGCAAATGGCTTGCTAACGCGCCGTTATTCCATCGTGTGACGCCTCAGGCTTTCGCTCACGATGTCGCTCACGATTGACTCTGTTCGCTGTATCATGATAGCAATTCGGCATGACTACATTCACCCGCCCTAGGTCGGCGATTGTCTTGCTTTCGATCCTGACTGCCTTTGCCGCTTCACTTTGGCTGGCTTTTGGAGGGCTGGGCTGCGATGCCTGCGGCCAGGCCAAGGCGGTGATCGGCAATGTGAATCTCGGCGTGATCGGCGCTCTCTATTACGCCGTGCTGCTGGGATTTCTCCTCCGGGCCGGCTATCGAACCCGGCTTCTTCAGGCGATGACCCTGGCGGCGATGGGTGTTCACCTCGTCCTTGTCGTCATTCTGTGGATGCTTCATATCGGGTGTGTGGGATGCCTTATCGCGGCGGCGTCCGTCTTTATAGCTGGCGGCGCGATCATCGCGGACCCCGAATTTAGTCTGGACCGGCATTTTCTGGTATTTCCAGCCACCGCCGCGGCTGCGTTGATCGCCTTCACTGTGAACCAACGGATCGTTGCCGCCGCCCACCAAAAGCGGGTGGATTCTCTAATGGCTGAACTGCGAAGCAACGAGGCACCTGCGAACGGAATGGTAAAACTGATCGTGTATACGCGACCGGGATGCCGCTTCTGCCGCGAACTGGAAACCAAGACGCTTCCCGGCGTGCTCCGAGGCATGCAGGACAAAGTCACCCTGGAACCATCCAGGAAAGCCCCGGACGGTCTACCCGCCCCGGTGATTGTCATCCTCGGCAAACACGACCGTGCGTTTCCCTCGCTCCCGTCCCTGTCCCGGTTGAAACAGGCAATCGCCGAAGCGTTGTAGCGCCGCTTGTGCGGCATCTCGCATCAGGCGCCGGCCAGCCAACGTGACCGCGCCCGTTGACGTCACTAAAGAACAAAGCCCCGACCGGCACTTGGCCTGTCGGGGCTTCGATCACTCCGCTCTTTTGTCTTAGCACGGTTTCTGGTCACACGCCGAAGCAATCGCGGGGCTAACCACGGCGACCACGGTGGCAACGCCTGCCGCGATGACAAGGGCCGTAAGGCCCACCATGAGTAGTTTCTTCATAGGACCTCAATTGTGCCGGAAAACGGTGGAGCGTCGAGAAAAAAGGGTGCTTTGTATTCCTTTCTATTGCGAAATCCAGAATATCCTGCAATATCGCGATGTGTGGGATTTCCCGCGATCATGCCCGGTGGGTGCCGGTGCGTTGAGAGAGGGCAATCCCACCTAAAACCAGAAACACTGGAGAACAAAGATGAAAAAATTCATCCTCGGGTTGGTGTTTGCGGTAATGGCAATCGGAGTGACAGTGGCGGTAACCCACTACGCTGCGGATTCGGCGCGCGTTTGCGCCTATCCGGACCACGACTAGGGAAGCCGAAAGGAGCAACAATGAAGAAAATCGTTCTTGCCTTGGTCATCGCGGTGACTGCGCTTGCAGCTACCACAGCGGTGACCCACTTCGCCACCGATTCAGCGAGCGTCTCAGCATATCCTAACGGGGAATGACGCGCGCGCTGCCGCTGGCCTTGCGCCGGCATGCTGCAACGCTCAAACCAGGGGGCTTGCTCCACGGTTTGAGCGTCTTTTTTTCCCAGAACAGAATGATTTTCCGACTCCGCATCCGCCGTTTGGTGGAACGATTTGTTCCCTCGCCTGGAATTCTCGCGCTCGCGTTCCTGGTGGCAGGAACGGTGCTCTGGCTCAACGACCGGTTCTTCTTCGAGTCGGTCTGTGTCGTTTCATCGTCGATGTGTCCCACGTTGCTAAAGAACGAGCGACTCTACCTGCAAAAAGCCGGAATCGGCGCGATCCGCCGGTTCGATGCGGTCGTGATCGATAGCCGCGCGTTGCATCATCGAATCATCAAGCGGGTGATCGGTCTTCCCGGAGATCTGGTTCGGCTGGAGGATTCCTACCGGGTCTTCATTAACGGCCAAAGCCTCGACTACGCTCCGCAGCCCGGTCACCCCGATTGCCAGACCGAGGCCAGCGTTCACGCTATCCAATTGCGTCGCAACCCTAAATTTTTTTACGAAACCATATTCGGAAAGAATGAGATTCGGCTTGGCCCCGACGAGTTCTACGTTTTGGGCGACAATCGGCTGGCCAGCGGTGACAGCCGAGCATTTGGACCGGTGAAGCGCGCTGAAATCCAAGGGCGGGTCACCCGGATCTGGTATTCCTTCGACCTTGACACGGGCCGCTTTCGCTGGGAACGGGTGGGCGTCTCCATACGATAAACGCCGTGAACACCGCTTCCATTCTCTATCTTCCGCCCAACACACAGGGCGACGATTACATCGTCGGCGATCTGCACGGTCAGTACGACGCGCTTCAGGCACTGCTCGCCGACGCCCGGTTCTCCCGCGAAAAGGACCGCCTCATTTGTGTGGGCGACCTGGTCAATCGCGGCCCGAAAAGCGCCGAATGCCTGGAGCTTCTCAGGGAATCGTGGGTTCACGCAGTGATCGGCAATCACGATCTCTGCTTGCTCTGGGCGCTTCAGGAGGCTTTCCCCGAAGAGCTTGGCCCCGTTTCAGTCGACGATGCTGAAACGGCAAAGTTTATCCATCAGTTCCACGGAGGGAAGTGGGCGAGCGATCGGCTTGAGGCACTCTCGGAATGGAAATCGTGGGCGCTCGAAGCGGGGTTTCTGCTGAAAGCACTTCCCAGTGTCATTGTTGTCGGAAGCGCTCCCGACGTTCCGCGGTTTCAAGTCGTCCACGCCTTCCTTCATGATCTGGTGTCGCGCGTTTATCTTACGGATCAACGCCTGGACGCCCTCAACGGGGTTGTTTCCTCAAGACAGGAGCGCACGTTCAGTTGGACGAAAGAACATGTGGACCAATATGGTCTTTTCGAAGACTACCCAGGCTTATCCAAGACCTACTGCGGGCACTGCGTTGTCACCACTCCACAGCGCATTTTGGGACACCTCATGCTGGATACGGGAGCGGGCAAAGCTGACTCTCCGGATGGCTCCAAACTGACGATGATCTGCCACCGGACCCAGCAGATATTTCAGCGGATCATTATTCCGCCAAAGCCAATAACGTTATGACTGAAGTGCATTGCGCTCAGCCGCGTCTGCCAACCAAACGGACCGGTCGATGCCACTAAAGAACAAAGCTCCGACCGGCACTTGGCCAGTCGGGGCTTTGATAATTCCGCTCGTTTCGTATTAGCAACCGGATTTGGTGGCGACGCTGAATTCGCCTGCAAACGCTACCCCGTTAAAGCCCAAAATTGGCAACTGCGTGGAAATGCGCCCGCTTTTTGGTTGTGTTTCTCAAGGATTTGTAGAACAGTTGTAGCCTTGAGCGATCCAGAGCAACAATTGCGGAGTCCGGGAACCCCAAGCTGCGGAAGCCGGAGAACTGAGGGGAGTTACTGGCAGGAATTCCGTCGGGCGCTGGTGATTCCCCTGGTTCTGCTGCTCTTTTTCTTGGTCGAACCCCATTGGCTCAATTCGTCGGTCGGCTCTCGCCTTATATCGAGTTGCAGCGGGAAGGTCTCCGCGGAAACGAAAGCGGAGGTTTCGGCAATGAATTTCGAGGCAATCGGGTTGGGTCTGAATCCGGAGTACGAAGCTGTTCGCGAGATTATGGTCCGCTATGGAATCAACGGACGATTTCTCCGCCTGCATTGGAGCCTTTGGGGTTCGCTGGCAGTCATTTTAGTTCTAAGCACTGCGGCCATAGCCATCTATTGCCTCTCTCTTCAGGCAATGCGCTCGGAGGATCGTTTGATCCAAAATTATAAACTGGCTTGGAAGATTGCGATAGGAACCGCCGTAATTGAACTGGTTCTCCTCGTGCCGTTATTCACCAATGCCGTTTATGAGTTTTTGATGATTCCGCTTTTCGAACAGTCCAATCTGCTGGTCGCCATCATTGGGGCGAGCGGATGCATGTTTGTGGTAGTCTTCATGCAATCTCTACTACGGAAAACGCCTCAGGAGATTTCGGAGTCGATCGCGAAAGAAGTTACTCCGGATCAATCGCCGAAGCTGTGGGAGGCAATGAGGCGCATCGCGCAAATGCTCCAGACCAAGCAACCGGATCACATCGTGGTTGGAATTGAATTGAACTTCTATCTTACAGAGTTCGCCTTCATCCACAATACGGGGCGAACCAGTGGCAGGACGCTTTACCTATCTTACCCGCTGCTAAACCAGCTTACCGAACCAGAAGTTCTAGCGGTTGTCGCGCATGAGTTGGATCACTTCATCGGCGAACACACTCGTGTTGCCCGGGAACTCTATCCATTGCAGGCGAGAATCACGTCAACACTTGCCTTTCTGCAATTCTTTAAAGGAGCTTTCGGGCGGGCGGTTGAGGCTGCACTCGGGAACCGCGAACTCCAGGCGGACCAGAACGCTGCTGCGCTGACTTCTGCCGACACGATCATCCGGACGCTGTTGAAGCTGGAAGTGTTCTCGGAAGCCTACAAACGGGAACACAAACAAGTCATTCACCAACAGGGGGAAAACCCGTTTCGCGCAAGCCTGAGCACAACCGTCCGCGATCAGCTTCTAAGCGACGATGGCTTCTGGAACCATTTATCTGAAAAGCAACAGAAACACCCGCTGGATTCCCACCCCGCCCTGGGCGAGCGCCTGGCGGCACTAAACAGGCGTCTTTCCGCGGAATGGGCAAGGCAGGTTGTAGAGGCTCCAGTCGAAGAAAGCGCCTTTGCTCGATGGTTTTCGGGCGCAGAACAGCTTTTTGAAAGGGATACTTCCATCCGAAACTCTGGAAGGGCTGCCGAAAGAGCCTCTACATTGAACTAGTCTTCAAGGTGATGGCTTACTGGTCTCTGCGGGTGGTGACAAGCAACACGAACAATATCTCGGCAAGTCCCCCAGCCTCGGATGAACACCGATTTTTGCCGAGAAATAATATAATCAAAAACCGAAAAGGCGTTTCAATCTATTCAGAACGTGGCCGGATTTCGTCGGTTCACCCCCTAGCTTGATCAGCCTCTGGGACGCAATAAGATTAAGCTTGTACACCGTACCGTTGTCCAAGTCTTTGGCGGAAACGCTCAGCATACCGTTAACATCGATCGCAAACGTAACTTCGGCGTGCGGCTCTTCGCACGAGGCAAATGGGATTTCGGCAAAGTTAAAAACCGCCACCTGCTCAACCCACTTCGCAGGGTCACCCTGCAGCACCCTTAGATTCTGGCCAAGCTGTTTGTCTCTCAAATCGGAAAGTTTTCGCGAGGTGCGGATTGGGAGTGTGGCATTACGTGAGATTAGCGGAATGAGTGCTTTGCCAGACGTTTTGATCGTTAGCGCCAGGGAGCTGACCTCAAGCAGGAGGGTTTGCACGAGTCCGGAACACACACCACCCAAGAAAGCCGCCCCAATCGCGACGCCCTCATCCGGATTTACCCCTTTGTGTGGTTCCTTGCCAATAAGTTTGCGTGCGGCATCCATCACTCCGGGAATTCGGCTCATGCCGCCAACGAGCACCAGATCGTCCAGTTCGCGCTCGGCCATTTTAGCGTCAGCAAAGCAGTTTTTGAGCAACTGAATTGAGCGCTGAAGAAGATCATCGCAGAGCGCTTCGAACTTGGCACGGCTGAGTTCCAGCAAAATGTGCTTGGGCCCGGTTTGATCTACAATGATGAACGGCAGGTTGATTTCGTACACCCGGGCGGAGGACAGGGTTATTTTTGCCTTTTCGGCTTCCTCTTTGATTCGATAGACAGCATCGGAGTTCTGTCTCAAGTCAATCCCGGTATCTCTCTCGAATTCGGTAATGACCCAGTCTGCTATGCGGAAATCCCATTCCTCGCCCCCAAGATGGAGGTCAGCGTTGGTGGAACGAACCTCCAGGACATCGTCATCGATTTGCAGAACGGAGCATTCGGAGTTGCCACCGCCAAAAGCATAAACCGCGATGATTCCTTCTTTTTTTGTATTGGACCAGATAGCGCAAGCGGCCGCCGACGCTTCGTTGATGATTCTCGGCACTTCCAAGCCGGCGAGCCTGCCGGCTTCTATGATCGCCTGGCGCTGGCATTCGTTAAAGAAAGCGGGAACAGCGATGACCGCTTTGGTGATTTCTTCTCCGAGTCTGGCTCCCGCATCGGCCTTGAGCTTGGCCAAGATCATGGCGGCAATTTCGGGTGGCGAGAAGGTCTTTTCCTCAGTCCCAATATGCACTTGGACGTGGGCATCCCCGTTGTCCGCCTTGACGACTTTGTATGGCATCCGGAGAAACTCGACCGGCAGGTCGTCATACTTCCGGCCCATCAAGCGCTTAATGGAGAGCACGGTGTTCGCAGGGTTTGTCACCGCCTGTCGCCGGGCCGCCCCTCCGACGAGTTGGGTTCCGTCTTTGGTAAACGCCACCACCGACGGAGTCGTGCGTTCACCTTCAGCGTTTTCCAGAACCACTAGGTTCTCTCCGTCCATCACGGACATACAGCAGTTGGTTGTTCCAAAATCGATGCCAATAAGTTTCCCCATAAAATCTAAGTAACGAGTAGCCCGGAGATGCATTCCTCCCCAGTTAGAATGGTCAATTCAAAGTTTCGGCTTGCTTCCCGGATTTTTACTGGGGAATGAGGCTTCAGGCAAGTGCTTTCCGAGATAGCGGAAGGCCACATCTTCGCGTTCGGTGCCGAGTCTTTCCAGTTGCTTTGCCTTTCCTGGATAATCCCGCAGACGTTTTAAACTCGCAATTTTCTCGTCGATCTCGGCCAACTGGTTCGTTCCGAGCGTTTCACGTTGTGGAAGCCAGGATGCATGGTCTCGTGAAACCATTAAGGCCAGTTCATTCCATCCCTTGTCGTCGTTCTTTCGCGGAATCCGCCACTTCCGGCTTAATTCCCATAGAGAGTTCCCGCAGAAGGGGCATCGAAAGCTCGTGTGGAGCCGGTACGCTGTTTCGGCGCGACGCGACCATCGGCAAGGCAAACAGACGAACGTTCTTGAGGACATGGATATTGGCGAAAATCGTAGCAGTAAAAGCTCAGTTTTCCAGGAATTGCGCAGAGATTTTCCGGATCATTGATTACTCGACGTCCCCCCGAAAAAACAAAGCCCCGACTGGCAATTGGCCAATCAGGGCTTTGCTAATTCCGTAATCCTCCTATTAGCAGTTGCCGCCATCGCACGCCGAAGCCGTCGCGGGACTCACCACGGCGACCACGGTGGCAACACCTGCTGCGATCACAAGGGCCGTGAGGCCCACCATGAGTAGCTTCTTCATAGTGGCACCAGCGTGCCTGAAAATGGTAAAACGTCAAGAAAGCTCGCGAGGTTTTGGTGAAGAACACAGTCGTAAGTCGCACGTCACTCTGCAAAAACGATGGATACGTTGTCTGGGCCAGTGATGAACAACACCTTCAGGTGATCGATGATTGGCTGTTGGCGGGCAAGCCATGCCAGTTGGTCGCGTTCGAGGAGTCGCCGCATAGCCCATTCCATTTCATCAATGATGCCCCAGGATCTAGCAGGAACATGAGGCAAAATTTCAAGGATCCTAAGCGCTTCCGGTCCCAGCCGAGCCATCAGAAGGGATATGGCTTGAGGAATCAGCCAATAATCAGTCTGCTCTTTTGCACACATAACGGCAAAGTCGACGATCGCGCCGGATCTTTCCGCGTAGAACCGTTCGGTTGCTGGATGTGCGACATTCTTCAGCACCAACTCGAATGCAGCATCGAAGCAGGCTCCTGCCATTCTGCGGTGGCTATCCGCTAAATCGAAAATTAACGCCAAATCATCGGCCTCGCCCACTTGCTCCAGCCGCGCGATCAGTTGCGTCGCGACTTTGACTTGAGCCGGATCAGAGATCCATCCGCGGTCGCTGTGTATCGATTCAAGCCGGCGGCGTACTGCGGTGCGGACGCGCTCCTGCTCCTTTTCGGTAAGAGTCATTCCTGCGACGGCCGAAAGCGCCCAACCGAGAATCTTGCTTAGGCCGTTTTCCTCAACGCAGCGCAGCAAGTAATCTCGATGCGCGGGTACACGGGAAGTGCGGAGTAAATAAATCGCGATGGCTCGCTGGTCATCAGACCATGGTTGTCCATCCGGGCGAGGGTGCATTCCCTGGCTGATCGATAAGAGGCGGCGTTGCATTTCTGGGAATTCCGCCGTCAAATTATCAAACGGCTGCAGGATTTTCCACAAAGGACCGCCCCACGCGTCGATATCATGATCGATGTCGAGCAGCAGCCGCTCCGTGGACCCAGGAACATCGTTGGGATCAAATCTCAAGTTTTTGAAGAATCCCGTCATTCTGTCTTGTGATGCGCGTCTTGCACTCCTGTATCAACCTAACGCTTTCCAAGGTAGCGGAAGGCCACATGGTCGCGTTCAGCCCCGAGTCTTTCCAGTTGCTTTGCCTTTCCTGGATAATCCCGCAGACGTTTTAAACTCGCGATTCTCTCGTCGATCTCGGCCAACTGGTTCGTTCCGAGCGTTTCACGTTGTGGAAGCCAGGATGCCTGGTCTTGTGAAACCATTAAGGCCAGTTCATTCCATCCCTTATCGTCGTTCTTTCGCGGAATCCGCCACTTCCGGCTTAACTCCCATAGAGAGTTCCCGCAGAAGGGGCATCGGAAGCTTGTGTGGAGCCGGTACGCTGTTTCGGCGCGACGCGACCATCGGCAAGGCAAACAGACGAACGTTCTTGAGGACATGGACATCGGCGGAAATCGTAGCAGCAAAAACTCAGTTTTCCAGGAATTGCGCAGAGATTTTCCACATCATAGATTACTCGACGTCCCCTCGAAAGAACAAAGCCCCGACCGGCACTTGGCCAGTCAGGGCTTTGGTAATTCTGCTCTCTTCGTATTAGCAATTGGCCTCGCTGCCGCACGCCGAAGCCGTCGCGGGGCTAACCACGGCGACTACGGTGGCAACACCGGCTGCGATGACAAGGGCCGTGAGGCCCACCATGAGTAGTTTTTTCATAGGTCCATCAGTGTGGCGGAAAATGGTGAGGCGTCAAGAAAATTTGGCTTTGTCTATTTCCGTCGGGAGTTCTCTGGTTGGTTTTGCCTTGTTCCAGACACCGCATTGTAGGACGATCGCGCCTGTGATCGATCACGACAATGAATCGCCGGGAACTGGAACGCCGAATGGCGTTCGCCAAAAAGCAGGCGGGAGCTACTGGGCGGAATTGGCGCTGGCCCTGGCGCTTCCTGTGTTGATGCTCGTGTTCTTTTCCATCGAACCCCATTGGCTCAATTCGTCTATCGGATCCCGGTTGGTCGCGGCTAGCAAAGAGAAGGCATCGGCTTTTGCGAAAGTCGAGATGTCGAAAGTGGATTTTGAGGAGATTGGGCGGGGCAACGATCCGGAACAGGAACGCCTTCGCTTCTTTCTCGTGTCCGAAGGGGTGGATGGACGGTTTGCCCGCCTGCATTGGAGCCTCTGGGGCTCGGTAGCCCTCGTCTTCATTTTGAGCACGGCAGCCTTTGCCATTTATTGCCTCACTTTCCAGGCGGAGCGCTCTCACGACCGTTTGATCCGCAGTTATCGGCGAGCCTGGAAAATCGCCATGGGAGCAGCTTTAGCCGAACTGTTGATCTTCGTGCCTTTGCTGACAAATGCCATCTACGAGCTAACCACGGAACCATTTAGTCGGGCTTCGGGAAGACTGGCTGCCGGATCCGCCGTCGGTGGGATTATTCTCCTCGTCACCAGCATTCGGACTCTGCTGCGAAAGGTGCCGCTTGAGTTTTCAGAGCCTATTTCGAAGGAAATGACTTCAGATCAAGCGCCGAAGCTTTGGGAAGCGGTGAGGGGAGCCGCGCAGAAGCTTCAGACCGCGCCCCCGGATCACATCGTGGTCGGGATGGAACTGAACTTTTACGTTACGGAGTTGACTGTCATCCATGACGCCGGGCGAACCCGAGGCAGGACGCTTTACCTTTCCTATCCTTTGCTGAACCAGCTTTCCGAAACGGAGGTTCTGGTTGTGATTGGGCATGAGTTGGGGCATTTCATTGGCGATGATACCCGCATTACGCGTGAACTCTATCCTCTGCGGGCGAAAGTCGCGGCGACACTGGACTGCCTGACCAACTCATTTACGGGTTGGACCTGCTGGGGCTTCTTGCAGTTTTTCAATCAGGCTTTCGGCGAAGCGCTTCAAGCGGTTGCCCGCCAGCGCGAACTCGTGGCGGACCGGACGGCCGCCGCCCTGGTTTCTCCCGATGCTGTTGCCCGCACGTTGTTGAAGGTGGAGGTATTTTCAGAAGCGTTCATACGTGGCCTGAAACAGGCCATTCATGAGCGGGCAAGGAACCCGTTTCGCGCAAGTTGCAGCGGAACGGTTCGCAATGAGCTTCTGAGTGATGACGCCTTCTGGAAGGGCTTGTTCGACAGGCAGCAAAAGCACCCGATGGATTCCCACCCGGCTCTGAGCGAGCGCTTGGCGGCGCTGGGCGAGCGCCCTTCGGTGGAATGGGCGAGAGAGCTTGCCTCCGCACCAGTCCGCGAAACCGCCTTTGCCCGGTGGTTTTCGGGCGAAGAACAGCTTTTTGAAAGTCTCAGCGAGCAAACCGACGAGAAGCTCGACGCGATTCGCACAATCAATTGGATCAAAACTGCCGACTACGACACCGAGATTGGAAGGGAAGTCCTGGACCAGTGCTTCCCACAGCAAACATGGACAACCAGGAAAACAGATTTGTATGTGAAATTGGCTTTCTTGGTTCCGTTCACCGGCATTCTCCTGGCGATGATGATTTATTTGGATAGCTCCATCAGTAGAATGATTCTCGGCCCCTTTTTCATCGCGTTTCTCTATTACACCCTTCGCCTGTGGAAACATTATTCGGGGTTGTCCGTGACGCTGAATGCCGGCGGCGTCACCTATTCGCACTGGACGCGTGCGCTCTCATTTAAAGACGTGGAAAAGATGAGGGCTGAAATCGGCAGCAACACGTACACGCTGACCTTTCACTTCAAAGAGCCAAAGCCGCGTTTTCGACAGAGTAGATTTTTCCGATCCCCGAAGACTTCGGTTCCTTTGGATTTGCACGGACTAAACAGTGACTCCGAGACAATCGCAAAAACCATTCACCGGTATTTTACGCGAGAACTGGAGGAATAGCTCGCTCCATTTGACGCATCCCAAGGCTAGTGAAACTCCCATTCTTATGGATAACAGGTTATCAAATTCCTCCTATCGCAAGGCATCTTATCTTTTACTCTGCTCCATTGGTGCCGGGGCGCTGAGCAGCTTTCCGCTTTTCCTTGCCCGTCCTGAAGTTGGAGTCCGTAACGCGATTCTGGCCTTTGCCTTGAGTTTGGGATTGGCCGGAATCAACCGGGCCAGTCGGAGCGCGCTCGCCAATGGTCGCCCGCCCAAAGCATCGCTGGTTTTCGGAATTGGAACTCTAAGCGGGTTGGCCGCCGGGACCGTCCTCGCCGCGCTTTCTTACTTTGATTTCGCCATTTTGCAGGACGCGGAGGCGCATATCCGATTGCCTCCTCTGATTTACGGGTGGCGTCTCATCGTCCTTTGCCTTGCCTATGGCCTTGTGCTTCACTTCGCTTACGCGTTGCGTTGGAAATTTAGCCGCCAAAAAGTCGTCTGGACGCTTGTGTGCGTCGCGGCAGGAGGGTATCTCTGCGGTCTCCTCCAAGGTTATTTCGATGAAACAGTTTCTGCGGGGTATTGGCTCTATCGCACCCATTGGCCAATGCCCACGAGCTTTAAGTACGTCTCCGCCCTTTGGAGTGGAATCCCGTTTGCCTTTTTCTGGGCGAGCGCCGCCATCGCTTTCGATCCGGCCTGGAGCTTTGAACGATGGAGAAAAGTGCTCGTTGCAAAGACCTGAACAGGGAAATTAGTTTGCATTGGCTCCGGTTGCCACCGGAGCCAACCTTCGGTCGAAGATTGCCAAAGAGCGGGGGTGAGCCCAACTCCGGTCAAACTTGTTTTCCGGGTCGGGCGGCACCTCGCCGGGTTTGGGTTTCTGCTTCTGGACGGGCGCGCTCGGTGGCGCTTTGCTGAAGGCGGTAGCTGCGACCGGTGAGTCGCCTAGTCCGCCCGGAGCGTCGGGCGAAGCGAGCCGCTCCATCGGCACAACCGATCGTGACAACCGGCTTCAATGCCGACATTGAGGATGGCTTGCCACTCCATGAGCGCGGGCCGCGTGTCACCGGAAGAGGATAGTTTCAGAAGCGTCAATTTGCGCTTGATCGACTCTGAACTTGCGATTTACTATCCAGTAAAACAACCGTTGTGAGTAAAACGAAAAGAGTCACAAGCAATCCGAGCCTGTTGCGAAATTTCGCACGCTCCCTGGCGAATTGGAATCTCTCCAACTTCGCCATCCATGTGGACTTGGGCAATGGGAGCACTGGAAGCCTTCGCCTCAAAGCGCCGCACCAAACAGAGCGGTTCGCCATCCGGGCGAGGTTGAACCCGTCCCGCGACCAACTCCTTCGTCGGCCACAGGAGTCCAGCGAAAAGCCGTTCATCTTGCTGTGCCCTCATATCCCCGAGAGGCTGGCGTCTGATTTCCGAAAAGAACAGATTAACCATGCCGATTTGAACGGGCGGCTCTTCATTCAAACCTCCTCCCTCCTCATTGACCGCGAGCCAAAAGAGCGCTGCTACGGCAATCCAACGGTTGAGCCGGATTTGTTCTCCCCGAAAGCTTCCCGCATCGTCTGTTCTCTGCTTTCCCACGAAGATCGGGACTGGGAGCAGGCGCAATTGGCAGAGCAAACCCACGTTTCCCCCGGGCTTGTCTCCCGGATATTGCAAACGCTCATTCGAGACGGCTACGTCAGCAGGAAGGGGACCGCCACTCGACATGCCGCCGCAAAATACCGCCTCAAGGACTTTGACCGGCTATTGGACGCCTGGAAACGCGAAGACGATTGGTCCAGACGGGTTGAAATCCAGCAATACTCTCTCCTCGCAGACGACGTTCACGAAATCGCGCGAACGGTGAGCGACGCCTTGGGCGACGAGCAACTTCTTTTTACCCAGTGGTTCGCCGCCGATTTGCGCCACCCCTACACCACTCCGCCTGTGGTCTCCGCTTATTTCAGGAAGCCGGACTTTCCGGACCTTCCCTTTGCGCGAAAGGTCGACACGGGTGGAAATTTTTGGTTGCTTTCCCCTCGCGATGAGGGCGTCTTCTTTGAGTTTCAGGAAAGCTCTGGCTATAAGCTGGTCGCGGACGTTCAAATCTATCTGGACCTTCTCCAGGTCGGCCAGCGCGGGCCGGATCAAGCCAGCGCGCTGCGTCAGTGGGAGGGGTTCGCCAAATGAAGCACGACATCTTTAGCAAGTACCCCGCCGACAGCCTTGAATTCCCACAGCGCGCTTTGCTGACCGCCTGGAGCGCGATTTTTCCGATCTTGACGCGCAAGGTCC